>JGI24159J19872_10002299_pt1 | contig 22593 bp, 16 predicted proteins | sample Ectturendosymbi4_FD_19872 | JGI IMG/M metagenome (IMG submission 19872) | reverse complement strand
GTGACAACTTGTGGGCCGCTTCCGATAAAATGAAGCATGAAATAACAGCTTCACAAGATTTGAAAGTGAAAAAGGGAATATAAGTGAGTGCTTCATTAAAATTATTGCACAATAACGAACAGCAATTTATTACAAATCTGTATCAGTAAGATGCCTGTGGTTGAGGCAGGGGCGGATCTAGAGGGGGGCGACCGCCCCCTCCCTAAAACCTGCAAAAGTAACTTTATTAACCATGATTTCGTACAATTCGGAAAACAACATTCGCACTATAAGGCCATTTTGTAATCCATTGTTTGGTCACAGCATTGTTGTGAAGTATGCTTCATCTCTCTTACAGTAGGGAAGTCGTTATGAGAGTTGACTATCAAATATTTTTTAACTCGCACCCCCCCAGATTTTGCAACAAAATTGCGCCCATGCCTTCGCTACACTGCAAACAGATACAGACAGGTTTGAAAATTACAACTCAGGTTTCGGTTTTTGATCGCCTCTGTGCAGACCTATTTTCTGACCCTTCGCGAAATCGCAACCCTTGTTTGGGTCACACAGTCCAAAGCAAGTAGAAGTATAAGGCCACAAATGACGGCAGCGTTCGGCACCTACCGACGATTATTACATCACACACAATACGCACGTTCAAGATGATGTATTGCACAATGCACGCCGCTGCACTGCAACAGCTTTGAATTTACGATTCATTTGATGATTGTTGGTGTGCTAAGCACTGCACTATTTCAGTATTTAAAATGTCAAGACCAACGGATTTCCAAAAATTTCTGCACTTCATGAAATCTCTGAGGGGGCCAATTTTTTACATTTAACTTGCCAGGGGATGACGAGCACCCCTTCCCCCCGTCAGTTACGCCACTGCTCACGGACTGCACTGATAGCAGACCTGAAACTGGTTTTTCACTTTGCAGGCTTTTAAAATCTTGCGTCAATTTTAAGTTTTCCAATATTTACTGCCTTCCTATCTTCACTACTGCTTTTCCTTTCAAAGCTGCCACCAACCAATTACCAAGCATTAAATAAATGAACTTGTAACAAAAACAGACCGTTTTGCACAGGCCATAGCGGCAAGTCCAGAACTGTGCTAGCGAAAGAGATTGTATTTGTGATTGCTGGGCAGTTCTCACACGGAAAAGAAACAAGGGAACAGGAGTATTATTACGAAACAATAGCAATGTTGATTCTAATCGGCAAGAGGCTGGGTCAAAGTCCGTCACGTAAATACTGAAGTTCAACGAAGTTTAAAGCATTGTTTAGTTTAGACTGAGCATTTTTGTATTTGTTTCTACTTTGATAGGCACCAAAAAGGGGCGTATTTTTGTCAGAAGGGCGCTATTTTCAAGGGGTGCCACAGCCGTTTGGGGGGAGGCAGTTGCGCCAAGCTGCCCCCTGGATTCGCCACTGATGAAACGAGAGCATAATTTACATAGTATGTGTCTATCAGGTTTTGCAAGCCTGCGATGCAAGCAGGCTCCCCTGAAAATTTCACGTCACAGATCATTCGTCAAGAGCAATGCCATCATGTCGCACAAAGCTTTCGTTGTGGCTTTCACAAACCAGTGTCAGTGGTTCTGCACGGTCGTCGTTGCGATGCCTCAGTGAAGCGTTGTGGCCTTTGTTCTTGGTTTGACACAATCTACTCCATGCTTCCTTGAAGTCATTGGATAGTTGACGCCGAAGCTTGGGCATTGCAAACGTGTAGATGACAGGATTGATGCAAGCATGTGCATATGATGTACACTGACCAACCATCTCTAAACTGTAGCACGCCGGAGGGTCTTTCCAGCAATAATCTCCGGACACCTGTTTCAATGCAATACCGCTTTTGAAAAGCAAAATCTTCTGACACTAGAATTGCATTCCAGAAAAAATGGCAAAAGTGCGTTTCGGCTGGAATCCTACAAAAGTTGGTTGATTTGATCAAAAAATAGGCTAAACCGATTGAATTTTGAAATGCCCATGCCAAGTAGACTAATCGGAATCTGGAGTGTAAACAATGTATTTCCGATGTCATTACAAAAAGCTAGAATAGGATAAACTTTGTCGCCATTTAAAATGACTGAAGTGTCATCAAGTCTCACGCAAAGAAAGCACTATTATTGAATGGCTGTAGAACAACATCAGCCAATGAGAAATTTTACTGTAAGGTAAACCACACGTTTTGGCGAAAACTAAGCAACTTTCAAACAAGGTCCCATGTTCTCAGGTATGGTAAACTTGGCTCTAAACGTTTAGGTGGCACCCTTTTGCAGAAAATCCTCTTTGAAACGACGAAAGATTCACGTGGGAAGTCAATTTTTGTTGAGTGATTTTGATGAGCGAAAAAATTTCAATGAACTTCAATGTTTCACAGGAAATGTAAACTTTGCACCGGTTTGGGGCTACAGCACATACATTGATTTTAAATATTCTAGGTCAGCAACGAAAAATGCCTTCAAACCTACTCACCGCAATCAACCGGTACAAATGGTAGGGGAACCACAGCAGAAGAAAAGCGGTTATGACCAAAAATGTTGTCCGATTTAGCAATGCTTCCATTTCGGGTGGAAGGGTATTTCTTGAAAACAAAAGTGATTGATTGATCAGCCATGAATCAACGAGACCGGTACTGAGAGGAACTTTCTGCTGTCTTACACAGGAAAGTGTTAGTGGGTCGGCTTCTTTGGAATGGTATGTGGGGAAAACAGCATCAGACTCCGTGATTTCATACCCGATTTCAGTACTAACCCTGATGGAATGTCCCACCCAGGGGCGTAATGAGGCTAGATGGCGCCCGGGGCAAGAAGCAAGTTTGGCCCCCCAAACCTGAGATTGTTCGGAAGCAAATTTACTGTATTGAAGAAAGCACTTGTGACATTGTTGGAACATTTCGGCGCTGTCCGCAATCATTTGGTGCCCCCCTTCGACGCCCCCAGAGTGATTCGATGCCCGGGGAATTGTGCCCCCCAAAGGTCAGGGGTTTTTGCACGTTTTACATAATAACTATTCTTCAACGCAATACCGGCTCATAAATCAACTGACCTTTCGTTTCTTTGATTCATTCCAACAAGTCCTCGAATCATTCCACAACATAAAAGCAAAGTTATCAGTGGCAAAAGGTATGTGACAGCGAAAGACGTGTAAGCGGAAATCCTTTCCACTTCCTTGTCAGTCATGATGCACTGACCTACTACAAAAGAGCATTCATCTAAATGTTCCACATGCAGCTGTAACTATGACTGATCGATTGCACATTAATTCACAACCCTAGGTTTTTCGTTGTTGTCAATTGTGAACAAGGTTTCTTTCATGTTGTAAATAAATGTGTTCAGAAAAAGTTCCTTTAACGCCCGCACCGGCCACTATGATGGCCGGCATTTTTTGGCCATACATCGCCAGCCGCTAGAGAGCTGTTCAAACCCAGTACGGATTCGGGAAGTCTTCTAGTTTCAGTTTTGAGTTTGTGGTCTTCTGTGTGGGACGTCACAAGTGGGCGTGTTTTCGAATTTTTGGCCAACTTTGTCTGGTCCTGGACGCCAACCCAACGTGCCATCTTTTGGCTCATATTTTTTGGAAACTGGGCTAAAATTAGCGTCTTTTGCGCCCTTGATTAGCTTTCCAGCATATCTGGAGACATAATTATGGCTAAAAAACCCAATTTTCGACAAAAATAAAAAAGTTGCACAAAAAGTATCATTATCTGTCTCAGGCCAATCATTGGCCAGCCGTAACTCGACAGAAGATTGAGCTAGAGAGCTGTTCAATTCCTCTAATGACTCGTGAAGACTTGTAGTTTAGAATGAAAAAAAGTTAAGTTTGGGGCCTTGGGTCGATGACGTCATGATTGGAGTATGTTTTGCGGGTATTTTGATGACGTCATCGGTCGATCCAATGAACCGATATTGTGGCTCAAAATTTTATTGGATTCTAGGCTACAGGACAGTTTTTTGTGCAGTTTTTTGGCCATAATATTGGCTCCAGAAACGCTATGAAATCGATCAAGGGCTCTAAAAACTCGGATTATAGCTTAGAATCCAATACAATTTTGAGACACGAAATCGGCTCATTGGATCGTCGATGACGCCATCAAAATCAGTAAAACCTACCCCAATCATGACGTCATTGACCTAAAATCCCAAATCCAAAACTTAATTTTTTTTTAATTCTAAACTACAAGACTTCATGAATCATTAGAGGGCTTGAACAGCTCTCCAGCTCAATTTGCTGCTGTGTTATGGCTGACCAAAATTTGCCATGAGATGGCCAATCATACCTTTGCAGGAACTCTTTGATTTTTGTCGAAAATTGGGTCTTTGAGCCATAATTATGGCTCCAGATATGCTAGAAAGTCAATCAAGGCCTGTAACGACTCGGAGTATAACTTAGTTTTCAAAAACAATTTGAGCTAAAAAGGCTCGTTGTGATGGCGCCAAGGGCCAGGTATATTTGGCCAAAATAGCGAAAACATGCCCCCATTGTGACGTCACCCATAGAGAACCCCTAACCCAAACGAAAAAAAAAAATTTAAAGTTACCACAAGACTTTCTGAATCCGTAGAGGGTTTGAACACTTCTCTCTCTAGCGACTGGCGCATTATGGCAAAAAATGTTGTGACCACTATAGTGGCCTCAGCGGGCTTAAAGGGACGCAAAGTTGTTTTGCTCGTTCTCGCTTTTCCGATGCTTTTCATCAGTGAGCAATATGCGACGCTTCAGGGACTGCATTCACACAGTAAGTCTGATTATATTCAAAGGTTCTTTTTTACCTTTGCTGTTTCTTTTATGCGCGAGCCACCTTTGCTGTAGATGAGTGCAGTGGCGTGCAAAAGCCTGCTGATGCCCAGGGTGACTGCTTGATTGGATGCCCCCCAACCAAATTCTGGTATAGCAATGGCGTATAGTGATCACTGTTACTGGATATACGTTGTTTGTGACGTCACAATATGACGTCATGTTCACGTTTGCAAACCAACCTTGTGACGAAGCTTGTTGACACAACATGCATATTATTCTACACGCACTCTCCTTACTCGCTGTTGTACAATGTGCCACTGTAATGAATATAAATTATCAGCGTTCCAAGTTAGGAGACCGAAGCAGAACACAGCACTCAACGCTAAGACAGAGCAGTTCATAACGGCAAAATTAACCGGCAACGCGTTAACACCAGGNTTGNGGAGTCGGAGTCGTAAGGAGTCGAAGGTTTTTGGATGGACTCGGATTCCTGACAACACTGGGAGTCGGAGTCGGACTTTTTTGTCCGACTCCGACTGCGGATGTCAAATTGGATCATTTTTACATCACACTCCTAAATTGGGAATTCTTGTTGAAATGATACAATTTCTTTTGAAACTTTTGTTGAAACAGAGATTTCTTGCTATGCACCACGATTTCTATTGATCTTAACAGCTAAATTTCATTCCTTTTACGTTAAGGAGTCGGAGTCGGAAATTTTGGAAGGATCGGATATTTTACCTCCGACTCCGTAACCCTGGTTAAAACAGGGAAGTAGAACACAATCAGTGCTATGTCAANTTCACACCTGCAAAAACATCAGGCTGCGCGAATGTCTCGTCGAATAGCAATCGAGCAGAAAAGGTATGCNGCTGGGATGGCTGACACCCAGGGTTTACAGCAGGGGTCTCAAATTAAAATTGCTCCTAGAGCCAAATGAGGACTTACAAAGTAACCCAAGGGCCGCATTATGACGCTGACGCAACAATGGCAGTACCTGAACCTCATTACGTACTAGAAAAAACTTTCATATCTTATTTTCTGCGAAGGGTATGGTTGGTTGTAGGCAAATACTTTCTCACCGTCTGTACTTTCTTGTAAAAGGAACTTTTTCACTCGCTGGCCGAGCACTTTCACACACCAGTGAATAAACTAATAAATTATATGTTAATCATTTGAAAATTCCTAAAAAGCATCGCGGGCCGCACACAATGCCCTCGCGGGCCATATGTGGCCTGCAGGTTGCATGTTTCAGACCCTTGGTTTACAGTTTGAAACTTGTTAAACTACACAAGAATTAAGGATGCGCATAACGTTCGCAAGAAAACTTTCATTTTTTTATGTGAATGCTATATGTACAACTAACTGGGGGTACAGAACAGATATGGGCTTGTGTTAGCAGTTGTGATCACTCCGCCTGAACTGCCAATCAAAGACGAACCTCGAAATGATGCACATATTTGCAAGCACAGATGTGTGGCTGTAGTTGCACATAACCAGGGTGGCCAGATTAAAAAATGAGACGGAAAACTAGTGACGCATCAAAAAAGTCAGCTAAATCAAGCAAGTTTAGGGCAGTTTTGAAATTTGGTTCAGAAAGTCAATTGAATGTCCATAATTATCTTTCAATCCTTTTTTTGTGATTTTCCCTTAATCGGACGATCTGGAAAAAGTCACGCCACTATCAGTTTGACTGGGTGTGCGCCGCACACCTAGAGCACAGGTCTTTGGTATCGAAGAATGTCAGAATCACTGGAATTTGACAAAAAAAATATGTTTCGAAAAATAAAATCCATGCAGCATGTGCGAGTAGTTTTACAATAGGAAAAATCATCTAGTTACAGCATTTTTTTGTAATTTCACTGTTTTGATGCCGCCTTACCTTGGATGCCCGGGCTGCCGCCCCGTTCACCCCCCTCTCTGCACGCCACTGGATCAATGGTATTCAACCGGGGCGAAATCGCTCCCCAGGGTGCAATTTTATGACTTAACAGATTTGTGGGCAATTTGTGTTTCCAGGGGTGCAATTTGTGCACTTCAAAATATGCTAAATATGCTAAAATTTTGAAATCATTCCAACATTTAAACAACATTTGCTACTTTGGAACTAAATCATTTTAAACACATGATATCGAACTGGTGACGTAACAAATCAAACTCACATCGTCCTGTGTGTACAGGGCCGCAACCGGCTGATATTTCCTGGGGAGGCATAGGATTGTAACTTGTGGTGGTACATAACAACTAAAAGTGTACTTGTCTGGTTGTCCCCTCCTGGTTGCGGGCCCGCCTGTGTAGCGCTTCACTGCACTAGCTTCCAAGGCCATGGGGATTGTCACTGGTTGGACTCAAGCAATGCGGTTCTAACGAAGATTTTGAATTTGCAGGTGTTTTGTGGAGTCTGATGTTTAAAATAGGATAAAAGAGTAGAGAAACTGTTACACGGCGTAGTTTGCTAAAAGAAACATCAAGAAAACATTTGACAGCCTGTCTACATCAGCACACACGGAATTTTAGACTTTTTTCGTATAGAATGTATTACTTCGTTTTTCGTTTTATTGTACTGATATTAATTGAAAGTGACCAATACTGATACAGCTATTGGAAGATACCAAATCGGTCAAACTCCATTTTCAAAAGAGGAAAAACTTAGCTTTTTTGAAGATACTACAAATGGCCCAACTAACAACCATAACATTGCTACCACTAAAACATCGCTTCGACTTTGGCAGCTGCGATTGGGAAGATTAATCAATAGTTGCTATTAAGTTTAGCCTAATCATTTTTCATCGTGAACTGTCACAAATCCATCCAACTCTATGTCTTATCATTATCCAAACTGCCTTGTAACAAGACTTCATTGCCTTCGGTAGAGCGTGCCAAAACGCTGTTTCGTAGACAGAAAAGGTCACAGTCCGTTATCATTTGTTGTATAACCTTCGGTCTGTAACTTGAGCAATACACTGTAGCTAAGTGTGTTCAATTGTAAAGATGCTGAAAACATGAAAGTTGCGAGACGATTTACGAAGGAATTAGTCGCTAGTAAAACTAATCACAGCCAGCCGTAAGTTGTAAAATGTGCTTATCGTGTTTTTCAGTCAGTTCGAGTGTTTTGCAGTGCCTGTGGACATAGCTGTATTGTGTTGGTGTTCATCTGACTTGTGACGGAGTAGCCTACAACAGAACAGTAGGCTACGTAAGGGCATCTTAGACTGGCGAGTAATTCCAACCACCTCCCACATTTGCTAAACTAAGGAGTCTTGAAAACATTTTTTGTCACCTGTTGTTTGGGGCCTACTAAGAAGGCATTCTGTTGTGGAGATCACACCGAAAGTTGAATTGCGTAGAAAGCGACTGCGTGAAATGAGTTGTTCCGGCTAACTGGCACAAGCAAATTAGATTCCATTATCCAGGAACGTCTCATCGACATTTAGCGACATTGAAGCCAGTGATATATTTCTTTCAAACGTATGTTCAGATTTTTGGATCATGTGAAATGAGCGTTTTCCGGAATTTTTGGGAAAAGTGAAGCTATTTATTACTATTGGCGTTTCCCATGACGTATGCTGCTGAGCCAGGTTTCAGCCAAGTAGGCCTGCACATGTGTAACAAAACCTCAATTGCCTTGGCATGAACAAGACGGAGGAAACCCCATACGATTGATGACCAACTTTCAACCTTGCAACCTGCTTTGAAAAAAAGCTTGCAGGGAAATATTAAGCGCAAGGTTCACATTAGTTCGTGCCAGATGTGAGCGAATATTAATTTTTCAACTCCTGATCCATATCCGAAAAAATGTTTGCATATCCATATCCAATCTTCATCAGAAAATTTTTGAAATTTAGTATCCGATATCCATCCGTATCCAAATGCGACACTGGGTAAATACGAAACAAACAGGTAGTGGTTATAGGTCTGCCAATGGACCTTCATTTTTGAATACTTATTCATCTCCTGTAACATGACACTAATCCATTACAAGTTTGTAGTAGACTGCACTACGCTTGATAAAAACGTAGTAAGCCTAACCCTTTAAACCTAAATCCTAAACCTAAGCACCAAACGTAACACTTAAACCTAAACTGCAAATCTGACCGCAATAGTTTGGAAACGTTTGAAAAAACAAATAACAATGATACCATGAAAAGTGCAACTAGGCTACTTCTAAAACGAAAGGTGCCCGATCATGGCCAGAATCAACGCGAAAACCATTTACACAGTAAGACACGTCTTCCTGACTACCATGACAGTGCTGCTAATGTTGCCAACTCAGCTTTTTATTCTAACGGTGTCACCGACAGCAGACCTATAGCCACTTCCAAACAAAAAAACCCTGCCATTTTGTTTCCCAATCAATAAAAATAACATCACATGTTGTGCACTTTCGATCGGAAAAACACAAAAATAGTGTGTATTTTGCTGCTAGTGGTATAGCTCTGCTGTGGTTATTTTTCCATTTGAACTGTAGTGTAGTCTATCCGGCTTTGTCTATTTATAACACTTGAGCTCGTGGCACCAGCAATAGATACGATGAACCTGGTCGAGTGGGAATTCTTGCTGTGCGAGTGGTCGTCTTTTGGGCTCTCAGCATTGTTGTTTCAGCTCGGCTAATTGAAACGACTCTTTTAAGGGTAAACTTTTGATGTAAGCTACAGTACTTTTTTAATAAGTTTGAAAATCAGACACAAGTTTGCCATTTGGGTTAGGGTTTCAGGTTGTATGGCAAAGACGATCCACTAATCCAAGGATATAGTCCTTATAGTTGTCATGTGACCAATTCAAGCAATCTGGTTCAGCTCATTGCAAAAGAGCTCCAGCATTCAATCAATGGGTAAAATAAAGAAAATAGATTTTGTAACTCTGAAAGGAGATCACAGTATGAAATATAATAAAAGTATGTAGCATACAAAAACTGCAAACTCAAACTGTCTTTTAGCAAAGGTTGACTGTATAAAACTTTAGATAGAATTTCAAGATTCTAATCAAAAAAATGTAGCTTTAGCGTAAATGCTGAAATCGACCGATTGATCGCCGAGTGTCACTTGGTCGATTGCGCCTGATTTTGCATTGGTTTGATAATATACCTAAAAAGAACATTTTTCAAACAATAGGCTATTCCAGAAAGTAGCCTACATAAAAATTATCCATCAATCGGTTGGTCACGTGTATTCTTTGTTGCCTATTGCAGTGGCTGACTACAGGCTAGCTCGGCAGATTATTGCGTCGTGCGCGTGGCAATAATGATTTAGGCGTAACAGACACTTTGCCTTCTGTCTGTGCATCAAAGGCGACGGTGCACTGTATTTGCACATGTGATACTCAACTTTTGCATGTGATATTGTATTTGTGGCTTTATTACCGACCGGTCGATCGCGAGTTATCAAGAAATTTTCTAGCTGATGCCACTCGAAGACAAGTTGGCCACCCATGAAACAGACATATGAGCCTACACAACACACACATATGCCATTCAGCACAACAAACAAAGCAGCATACCAGCCATATAAGAGCAGCTCACTACTTCCACTTGGCCGGAAAAAATTAGCGATGAAGTAATGCGAATTACCATTGATTGTGATGAGTGCAGCACATACTGACAATATAAAAATCATAGGAAAGAAAACACTGCCACGATTATTTGTGACATTCTGAATCACTCTGAGGAAAAATTCGTTATAGAAATCAAACCAATATCCTGATCCTGTCCTGATCCAATTTTTTCAAAAATGAATATCCAACTCCAATCCTGATCCGAAAAAATCGCCATCCTGATCCTGTCCATGCTCACCTCTGGTTAGTACCAGCCGTTTTTTGAAAATGAATAACATTTATTCCACAAATGCATTTGCAATTATTTTGTTTGTTCGTTTTGTATTGTGCTAACACAAGCAGACTTATTCCATTTGCACAAAATTTTGAAAACGTGCATATTTTAATACCACATNATTATTTTCAAAACAAAAGGATGATTTCAGACATCGGTAGGGGTGACTTTCAATCTTTTAGATCCTGTAGAGCAGGGCTTCTCAAACTATGGGTCGCGACCCCATTTGGGGTTGCGAAACAAATTGGCTTGACAAACCAAATATAAATGTTCTTCTAAACTTATGGGACGTTTGCATGTATCATTGACATCTGGACTAACCATCAAGGGGTCGCCTTGAAAAAACTTGTTTAAATGGGGTCGCAGAACAAAAAAGTTTGATAAGCCCTGCAGAGGAGCGATTGTACAAAAAAGGTTGAAAAGCACTGAGTAGAATGCGTGTAATAACATGAGCCGAACGAAATAGTCACCGCTACTTATGACAGTGCGTTTTTATCTGGAATAGTGAAGCGCGTGAACGAAATTTCTGACCTGAATCTTTCTGGACTTTGAAATAGTCACAATTCATGCATCGTATTTAGTTTGTTTGGAAATGTTTGATTTTTTCCTGGATCTACCTTCTCCCTTGCACATGACATTTCATGAAAAAACAACGCCCGCGAAGCAAAAAATGGGTGGAGAATGCATAGGCTGAAAGCATTTTTAAGGATTGTTCAGGAAGAGATGCAAGGAGGTTTTCCTTGAAAAGATCTCTAAACCAACTTTGTTTTCAAGATTCGTTTGTAGTGATTGTAGAATTGAACAAGGTTTCGACCTCGAATAACTTAAACCTCAGGGTATGCTCAACAAAATGAGCGATTTGGAATTTACTTGTGCAAGTGTCAAACAAATCTAATGAATTATGTCAATCCAACCATGCACGTTTGGCAAAACCCTAATTTAAATTTTACGTTTTGTTTGCACCGGTCAGCATAGATTTCAAATATATTGTATTAGTGAATCAGTTTACTGTCTGTAAACTATGTTTTTCAATTTAAAGGTGTTGCGCGCGTAGTGACATTCATTTGATACTCCTAAACTGAAGAACTGCCAATTACTTTTGAACTATCTACCAATTGCATGCTTTCTTAATTTCACTACTTTAGAGGAGACAAAAAGCTACAATGATAACTGCTTCAAGGACCCTTGCATTTGTTAAACATTTTAGCTATAACAGGAAAACCACCAATAACAAATATAATAAATCAATAAAAGTTTCAAAAAATTTTCTCCACTGTCTTAAAAATATATTCTATTAAACATGGAAAAAGCAACCACAGAAAGTCACACTAATACCTTCGTTTGTGCGAAAGTTTAACAAACAAGGAATTGCATACGTTCCTCCCAAAATCCACGAACAGAAAATCACTCCGGATCCAAACCTTCTCGAAACGAAAACGCTCGTCTGATACTGCAGAGGGGATCGAACTGCGTAATATCTCATCCAACCTATGACGCTCATAGTAACGATACTAGCAGCAACAGCAGAATTGCTGAGGAAGAAGATCACTGGGCAAAGCGCTGGTGGAAATATCCAATCTTGCACGTAGCTGATGTTTTCTTCCATCTGCAAACAAAGCAGATACAAAATTGTTGGAAATTGTTGAAGAGAAGCTGTAGTTTCTTACTGTAATGCAAAAACTTTGCAACCCGAAGAAGGTGTGTATTATGCTGTGATTCTACAACTTATGCTGATTTGTTGTTCAAAAGCATGAGAATGTTTGCAGGTCTCCCTTTAACTAAAAAGATGTCGAAGGAATGAGTGTCCTGGAGCGTTGAAATAAAGAACATGGAAAAAATATGATTTGATATTTGCTCCTCGACCAGAACAAAATTTTTTCGATTTCTGATTTTCACTGGAAGCACATATTATATTTTAATGTGAAAACAAATATCCTGCGTATTCAACTTCCTACAAAATCGTATTTTTTCTGGTGATGCTTTAAAAGCTTTTGTCAATGCTTTCTTTCTGGATTTTTCAGGATCCTCAAATCAATTGCTTTTCATAGGTTGGGGACAGGAAGACAGAAAAGCAGTAAAACCTTCGGTGGAAATGCCAAATCTGTTTGTCAGTCATGATCAATCGCTATGAGTTAGAGATGTGTCGTTGAAAGTTAAAATCACCAGCTGCTTACACAGTTTCTTGCTTACTTCAGATTATAAACTCGAAAGTGTCATCAAAACATGCAGCTAAAGATAAACCAAAGAAATATTTTTTAAGTGCGGAAAATGGGTTTCAACACGTACTGCTTAGAAACTTGAATGACTGAAACGTTGCAGCGCAAATGTGGATATATTGCAACAAAATAAGCAAGAAAAAAAACGCCGAGAAAAGCATAAGCCACATTTTAGTTTTGTCTTTATTTTTAGTTAACTTATACAAAAAAATGTAAATGAAGATATCACACAGTAAATGAAGATATTTTAAGATCGTAAGGGCCCAAAAATCCTTCATTTCGTGGCTAGTAACCAAGAAATAACTTAATTACAATTTTGGAACAAAACGCATAGCAAAGCCTCACATAAACCGTATTCTCAAAACAATCCTGCAACTGGAGTAAATATTCTCATGAATTGCCTGGTAGATTTATCCGTTGGAATTCACAGACATTTGTTTTTGTCTCTGTACCTTCAAAATACAGCTGAATGAATGCAGTTTTTCGTTCGTTATTGTACACCCAAAACCAGGGGCGGATCCGGGGGGGGTTTGGGCGATCGTCATTTTTCACCATGATTTCGTACAATTCAGAAAGACGCTTGGCTGCCAACGGAGACTTGACTGCCAAATATTACTGAAATCACCCCCCCTAAACTTACGAGCTGGATCCGCCCCTGCCCAAAACTGTGACAAATTGTCCAATACCTATTTTCATGAAATAAATAACTTAACGCTTAAAATATTTAATCCCTACAAAGCAAGATTGATAGATGGTCTACATAATAAAGTCGTGTGTTGATAGAATCGTACTTTGAACGCATTACCAACTGCCACGTTTCCACAATAGACGCAGTGTGCTATAGAGCTGACTCAATTTTAACACACAAATACAGTTGATTTACTTTTTGATGTAAGTTGCATTGAAATGTGTCTGATCAAACTTGATCTTTATCGGTGGTAAGTGTGAAGCTGTTGCTCTGATGTTGTGATTACACCTGACTTCAAATTGAGAAGGAATAGGACGTTTTCAAAAAGAATGTTACACCAATGTTGATACAAGCCGGGAGTGGGTATGCAGTTGCACATTCGGAAAATTTTATACTCGTGATTGATAGGTCTGCACTAGCATGAACTCAGAAAATTAATCAGATTTATGTCTCAGTTTCCATACTAATTTAATTTTTATCTTGGGTACATGGTGTTGTCTTAACGCAGAGTACATTTAGCACAATAACAGTATGAGAGTCTAGGAAGTACAAGGTTCTGTGCAAACACCAAGGTTCGAAAGAAAGTATACATTCGTTTTACCTGGTACCAGGTGCTATCTTTCAAAAATAGAAAAAGTATAAATAAGCTGTATACTCACATAGTAAGGAGCATTAATGATCAAGTAGGTAAGGTCAGCAATCGCTAAGTTGAATATGAGCCATGCGTGGGCGAATTTCCTTTGAGCTCTTTTACTTTTGATGCTAACCACAACGATAAGAATATTTCCTATCGCTCCTATTGCAAGCAAAATGCCCACTACAGTGGGAATTAATATCCGAGTAATACGTCCTGCACTTTCAGCTTGTTTGATAGCAGCATCTGAAATTTAGCAGTGATGGTGAAAAACACATAAACATTTTTCTGTTTTGCTATTTTCAATCTGATTACCACAGAAAGAAATTTCATCTCTCATCAATACCAAGAAATTATTTTAATGTGAACCTTGGCTGTCAAAAGTAGTTTAAGGCAAGCAAACTGATTCTACCAAAACACGCTTTTCCTATGCATAATTGTTCCCAGAACGTCTGCTACGTGAAAAGCATGCGCAAAAGCTGCACGTTCAATCATTTCGGATGCATAGTTGTTTAAAAAATCACGTTTAGCAGCTGAAGAGGACGTCTAATCCTATTTTGTTACTGCTTTTTTCTTTATTGAACTGCATGTGGCGTGACCGTGCAGACGGAAGCTGAATCAAAAAACATTGTCTTAAATGTTCTTCGTTTTGATGCCCAGAATCAAGTCACAATCGTCCCATGCAAAATCTTTCTGACATATTCTGAACCTAAAAATGCTTTAATAGTTTAGCAACCATAGCAATTTTGTAAAAATCCTTATAGTCCCAAGTTTAGATACGAAAACTGAACAGCGTTTTCTCTCAGAAATAAATTAACGATTTGGTATATATTATCATGGTCAGAAACATATCATGATAAAAAAACGAATATTTTGATTTTCCGTGTCCACTTAACCCACAACTGACCAGAGTAAACCTGCACAGCAGCTTCTGTCATGAGTGAAGAAGTTTAGTGAATACTGTATTCATTTTTTGAGCATACGTTTGTCTCAGGAAAGCTTAAGAGATATAATTTTGAAAGAAAATATTTTAATGGCCTTTTCAGCTTTTTTTTACATTTAAATAACACTTTCGTCCGCAATTCTGAAAAAACGGCATTAAAATATTGTGATACGTTTTCTCTTTTTGGTGCCTGTTTGCATCTTTGTTACATAATGTTTTTTACGCTTACCTCATTTGTTTACTTAACATATATTCTTTAATAGAATAATGGTGGAAAAAACATGTTAAGTTGAAAAAACGTTATTGCACTAACAATGAAAAGTAGACGGAGACCTACCCAAGTCGATAAACCATTTCTCAAATGTTTCATTGAAAGTATTGTTGAACATTTCCAGGTTAAACATTTTTCTTTCGGGTTTTGCCAGCAGTTCAAATAGTGCTTCACAGGCAATCTTTGAACATTCAAATCTATCACAAAATGCTCGCACTTACTCAGAAAAAATCTGTGAGTGCAAGATCGGCATGAAACAAAATGCGATCCAAATGAAACAAAATGCGATCTGCAGGGGCGCCGAAAAGTCCCAACAATCTCACAAGTACTTTCTTCAATATAGTACATTTGCTTACGAAAGATCTCAGGTTCCAACATGGGGACGTCAAACTTGGTTACTGTCCCGGGCGCTATCTAACCTCGGACGGCGCACACCCAATCAAACTAATAGTGACGTGACTTTTACTAAATCGTGCGATCAAGGGAACACCACAAAAAATGATTGAAAGATATCTATGAACCTTTAATTGATTTCTCAGTCAAAATTCAAAATTGTCCTGTTTCAACTTGCTTGATTTAGCTACCTTTTCATGTGGCAACCCTGGGTGTGTGCTAATACAGCCGCACACATCTATGCTTGCAATACGTGCACCATGTCGAGCTTCGTCATTGAATGGCTGTTCAGGCAGATTGATCATAACGGCTCACACCATGCCCTATCTGTTCTGTCCCCCTAGTAGTTGTATATATAACAGCCATATAATAAATAACGGAAGTTTTCTTGCGTACTTCATGCTCATTCTCAATTCGTGTGTAGTTTATCAAGTTTCAAACTGTCAATCCTGGGTGTGCGTCATGCCAGCCGTATACCTTCTTTGCTCAACTACCATTCGACGAGGGATTCGCGCAGCCTGGTATTTTTGCAGTTGTGAACTGCGCTGACGCAGTACTGAGTTTGTTCTACTTCCCGGTTTTTAACGCATTTCCGGTTATTGACTATCATACGCCTCTGCTCAATACTATAATTTTTAGGGGGGCTGTGGTGTATTTCCGCGTAATGATCGCGGTAGCAGGTAATGATTGGTCGTCGCATATTTGCGTGGCCTGTTGGAATGCAGCTGAGCTCAACCGTACGTTTCTCCGCGTGTTCACCGCAGAACGTGTTTGTCGGTCTGGTGTGCGCTGCTGGTCCAATCGACTAAGTCGAATGTTTACTGGTAGTTTAAAATAAATCGTTTTGTTTCTTTTCCTTTCAGCTTACTGCATTACTATGCTTGCTTAAAGTTATAGTAAATTAAAGCTTGAGCTCTAAATAAAGAAGACCTGCCGTTGCTACCTATGGGCCAGAGCAACTTAATCCACTACAGCTATCGATCGTTTTCTAAAGCCGGAAGACCTTGAAACATCGCCGGATGACCCAGAGGCTGCTACATTACGTACTGGCTCGCCACTTTCGAAACATTCCTGCAAACCGTAGGGACAGGCCAAGCTGCGATATATCCTGATGTGGAGGCGAACAGAAAAGGACTGCTTGTTAATTTTTTGTCTCCTGCGGTTTGTTCTGACGTTGAAGACTGTGAGACGAGGAGGCCTTAGTTGCACTAAAGCGTGTGTAGGCTTACGTAAAAAGAAAAAAACGACGTTTTTGAAAGACATCTTCTTGCCACTCGAAAACAACGAACTGCAGAAAGCCTTCAACAGTTCCTTCAAGCCTTAAAATTACTTTCGAAAGATTATACGTTCCAAGCGGTGAGTGCCGAACAGTACCGCGAAGAATTTATCCGGGAGGCTTTTATTAGTGGTCTAAACTCACAGGGCATTCGCCAGAGACTTAGAAAAAGACGACCTCTCGCTCGAAGCAGCGTATGAACAGGATTATTCTCTCGAACGTGCGCAGCAACAATCCTCCAATTATCCGTAGCCGGCAACTGCGTCGGTTGCTAATCCTCAGCAAGACTAGAGATTCTTTTGATCAATGGACTGTTGTACTTATGACTGAAGATGCATTGACAAAAGATGCGTCTGCTTCTGCTGCCGTTCAGAAAAAAATGCTTTTTCTGTGGAGGTCCGTATCACTTCCGATGCCGTTGCCCTGCTCGGAATGTTGAGTGTAAGGAATGCGGAAAAACGGGAGACTTCCCCAGGGTTTGTCTCTCGAAGTCTACTCGCTCGAAGAGTCCGAACATCTCGGCTGCACTTCTGCCTGAGCATTACATCGCTTCCGTTGTCGGAGCCCCAGCTTGCTTACAATCTGCTGTTGTTGACATTGAAATGCAAGGACTGCCAGCCCGTTCTTTGCTGGACACTGTGGCATCGGACAGCTGCGTTAACTTGCAAAAAAAAATGGGTTAGAATACAAAGGCCAAAGCTCAAGCATCGCCTTAGAGTCAACAGCTTCTTCTGCAAAGGTACGTGAGGTCGTAAACTGTAATATTTCCGCCTTTAAGGGATCGTACAGCCTTGAATTAGGCGTCGTGGACAACTTTTGCGTTGACGTGATATATGTCTAGATTTCTTAAAGATGCATCGCTCCACTACTTTTGCAACCGGAGGTCCTCGAAGGCCGATCCGAGCTGCGACCAACAGGTGTGCAGCGTAGCCACAGCAAATGTTAAACCAGGGCGCATTTTTCAATTGTTTCATTCGAAAGTTCGACCAATTTCCACTCCCTCCCGGCGATTCAATACTGAAGACTCCAGATTCATAACAGAAGTAAACAAATTGCTTGATCAGGGGATTATAGAACAATCTGAAAGCCCATGGCCTGCTCAAGTGCTAGTAACAAAGGACGAAAGACATAAACGCAGAATGGTGATCGATTATTCTCAAACCATAAATCGTTTTACAGAGTTGAATGCGTGTCCTCTTCCCAAAATCGAACACCAAGTGCACGAACTAGCTAAATGTAAATTGTTCAGTACGCTCGATCTGACATCTGCCTGTTATCAAATACCTCAAGATCCAAAAGACCGCGTGTGCACCGCGTTTGAGGCTAACGGGAAACTTTACCAACATCGACGTCTTTCATTTGGTATTACCAAAGGCGTATCCGCCTTCAAGAGAATAATCGATGGCACCATTTCTCAAAATATTTTGTTACAGAATCTATTTGAATAAGATGTAATCTATTTAGAAATATAATCTATTTGAAGAAGATATAAGGACTGGTGATGCGTAGTTTTACGTGAAATCGATTTCCTTTAAAATTTGTGATTAATTCCTTGCTTATTTCACCTGTGGAGTGAAGTTACTTGAATACAGATATGCGCAAGTTTGAATCATCGCAAAAAGATGAAAGCAAAGCCCAATCGGCTGATTGGTCTAAGCCTATAGAAAACCTTCTAGAGCGTTTGAATGTTGTAATTATACTACATTTCAAAACTTGGGGTGGTGCACATCAAGATTTTTTCGATCATACAATAGTTTTGCGCATGCCTTGGATGGCACGGAAAGCAAAAAATTTTTTTTAACACAAAAATTTAAATAGTCCGTATAGGGGTATGGTTCATTTGAAGCACTAGGTTTGTTTTACGGTTTCAGATTTGCACTTGCGGTCACACTTGCAGCCAATCTATAAGCATCATGCTACTGCTACGTTTTAAAATGCCTTAATAATGGCATTTTCATCTCAGTGTATAGTCATTTCTCTTGGAATGCAACTAACAACACTGGCATATATAGGACAACATCGAGACCAGAAACATACGCATTACTTCAACTAGTATCTCTTTCCTCGTTCTGATTCGTTCGCAAACTCAGAAATCACCAGCAACACAATCAAAACCGTTGCAAAAATGATGTATTTGAGGGACATAATTGCACAGAAATTCAAGAAAAATTGTAATACGTTTATTTTATGGAAAGAAACAACCTTCGTCCATGCAGAGCTTCAGGAAGCACTTCAAGAGGAAGTACTTCAAGAATGTAGTGGCGCACCAGCAACAGTAGAGTGAACCTGGTCGAGAGCATAGGTGGCGGAACCTTTTCTAAATTGGGGACCGCATTACTTTTATTTATATGAAGGACGGCCGCCAATGAGTTCGAGTTATATGTATGAGATACGTTTAATTAAAGAATAGGTTTTATCCGGTATATGTCATTTACTTGTGCCTAAAAGTATAATAAAATGTCAAACATTTTAACGAATTTATCAAAAGAAAAGTTTGCAAAGTATCGTAGCAATTAATGACTCCCTTGATTGATCTTGCTTGCCTTGCGTTTGTTTTGCTTCAAAATACGCCAGCACGGCCGCCAAATCTTATATTTTAAATTATATGTGGACGGCCACACGTTTCATTATCGAAGGCCGTTTGCGGCCATGCGGCCGCAGGTTGTGCACCGTTGATCTAGAGCTTCAACAAGGAATCTCTGCGGGCAATTTAGTTGGAACAACCAAATGTAGAATCCAATAATGACAATATTGCTTTTCATTGGAGTTCTGCGATGTGGTAACCTTGCGTTGCTGCGAGCTTTTTGTCAGTGGAAGATTGATCACCACGTAAATGTTGTTCTTTCTTTTTCATTCCTTGCTTGTAACCAAAGCGTAGCCAGGAGTGCCCAAAGGGACCATGCCCCTTCCAAAATTCTAATATATCTTGTTGTTTTGTGCTTTGGCAGGCAGTGTCGCGAACAAAATATTGTTGTTCGCTTAAAGTCAAAGTATTTGACCACCCAGAAATTTTGGGCTAACTACGCTACTGCATACAACCACTGTGAAACAGATAGCCTGCATCTCTCTCGCGCCCTGCCATGTTTCTCAGCATCAAGCCTTTGCCTTTCACACAGAACATTCTTACTTGATGTTTAATCTTCCGCTGACAAAAAAATCGCAACAACGCAAGACCGCCAGATACTGCAGAACTCTGATGAAAAGCAGTATTGCCATTCTTATATTGCGTAGCACGCAATATTATCGTTTTGTTACTGTACTGACAAGAGTCTAGACGTTTGCATTTTCGCTCGTTTCAGAGTAGATTGTCAATTTATGCCTCTGCGCAATTTCGCAAATTTTAAGATAATGAGTCGTCAGAGGAAAGAGTTGCGTGGGGCCCTAGGCCATGACATATTCGGCCTATGCGTAAATCCGTCGCTGCATAGCATACCGGTACGGAAAGGGATATACGTAATGTAATCCTCTTCAGTGCAATGTTATCTTATTTTTGGTAAACCCAGTGGAGGGTAGGACAATCAACCTTTTCCTTTAGTTGATCCGAGATGAGATAAAGTCCGGTTACCATACCCCAGATTTTTGGAGAACCTTGCACTACCGCCCGTACGAAGTTTTTTTTGCTGTTTTCATAACTCCGAGATGTTCTCTTTAAGAATCTGAATGATGCCACTCTCTCATCCTTGGACAATTCCCCCAATATGCAAATTAACGCCGCTATTACCGAAAATCTTTCTTTCGTCAATATCTCAGTCACTATGCATGGAATCAAAATAATTTTGGTATTTATCCCTATGTTTTGAGGGGTAAAGGATAAGATTACGCCCTTTCAGTAAAGATTAACCCTTTAGTTTTTGCTGAATAGGCATACTGAGGTTCATTCAGTGGCATATGGTGTCACTTGTATTTGTTACGCATTGTTTGTGGCGTCACAATTTGACGTCATATTCATGTTTCCAAACCAACGTTTTGGCGAAGTTTGCTGACATAATATGCGTATTCTACTACATGCATCCCCCAATCTCATGTGTAATTGCACTGAATATAGACTATCAGCACTCCAAGTTGGGATATTGGAGGAAAATAAACTCAATGCGACGACACAGCAGTTCATAACTGCAAAATATCAGGTTGCGCATGAAAGCAGGGTAGTAAAATGCACTCATCATTGCGTCAGGGCAATTTACAACTACAAAATGAGGTGGCGTTGATGTCTTGTCAAATACTGTACGAGCAGTTGAGCATACCATGTTTCCTCGATAATAAGCCAGGGCTTATATAAATTTTCACTCCGAAATTTACACCAGGGCTTATTTTCGGGGATGTCTTATTTTGATATATCAAAAAATGAAGTTACAAAGTAAAAATTAAGAGGTTTCTAAATAAAGATAAATCACGAAAAACTATCTACATTTACTCATCATTAACATGTTTTTTATTCAGAAACTCGTTAACAACAATTTATTCAAAAACAGTCATGTCATCATCCTCTGTAATGTCTTGCAGGTCATCGGTTTCCAAAATTCCAGCGGAGTTTCCGCTTAACTCAATTTCCCACCAGTTAACTAGGGCTTACTTTACGGGTAGGGGTTATATTAAAATCATCCACAAAATCACGCTAGGTCCAGTGGCGTACCTAGGGTTTCCCGCGCCCGGGGGCAAACTCAGTTTTGGCGCCCCCACCCAGCCCCTTCATGGCAGTAGTATAGATGCGAAGAATGAGTTGGGAGTAAAGGGGCGTCGAAAGCTGACTCGGACCGCCTGCCTATAGTTGTTTCTAGACCAGTCTGAAAACTTCCTGTGATTGTGACGTCACAGAACTGACGTCAGGATTTTTGAATCTTGGAAATCATTAACTACCGCAGAGTTAAGAATATGATAGTTTCGTGTGAAGCTATTCCCTCTGAAATTTTGTTCACGATTGAACATTCAAACTGTTTTATTACGACACTCCAGATTGCGGTAATACATTCTCGAATTGTAGCAACTAGTGAAATAAAATGCAAACACCAACAAAAAAGTGCCCTGATCATCTGTATAAATATGCATGAATTTTAATGACAAGATTTTTGTGTACAAAAATCTTCTGATAACACAGGATGAAATTGGCCAGAGTTGCACCTTGTTTTCTAAACCACGGGTTTATCAGAGAGTCGTTTGAAGATGCCGAATCCAGCGCACCGTTATGTTCCACTCCCTGGTCAGGTCTGGTTACAATCATCGTTGTGCGAGCCGTAGGGACTAGGGATTTCTAGAGCATGCACTCTCAGAGTATTGAGTAACAAAACATCATCAAGGACTGACTAAGGGAGACTCACGAGTCACGAATACATGATATAGAAGAACAGACAGAAGAATGCATATGAAAAACTGATGGCAAATGATTGTATACAAAACTGGAAGACAAATATAAAATTGTAAAATTTTCTTGGATATAACACCCTGAAAAGTTTACAGAAAATAAAAGATATGCTGCGATTTAATGCTTTGCCTGTAACTGTCTAACTTCAAAGAAAACGATTTATGGCCTATACTGTAAATTTGTCAATTGTTCCTTCAAAAACTGCTATACAGTAAATGAAATTCAAGTATGTACTTTCCACGATGGGTGTAAGCAAGGAATCGATCAG
>JGI24159J19872_10002298_pt1 | contig 22598 bp, 12 predicted proteins | sample Ectturendosymbi4_FD_19872 | JGI IMG/M metagenome (IMG submission 19872) | reverse complement strand
AAGCCGTTTTTGGGTGTCAAAATGACACCCTAAAATTTTGCAATGACACCCTAAATTCTGAAAGCCTAGATATGGTTTTGCCTTGTATTGAAGTAAACGATTTGAGGAAAGCATGTTTTCCCGCACGTGACCATTGCAACAGACGGCTGCAACGTCAAAGGACGACACAATTATTATGGCGCAGAAGTTAGAAGCGAAAATTTTAAGCTTGGTATCTGTACATTGTCATGCGCACCGCCTCGCTTCGGCCTCTTACTACACTGCCGCAGATTTTTACAGTATGGTGTACGCAACTGCGAAAGCACTTTCATGCAATTATGAAAGTGTTTTACTGTTTCACCGTTGCGATCGACTTGCCTGGCGATGCAATCATGCATCAGGCTACAATGAAAACAAAAGGTCCGTAGTTGCAGCGCCCATGCAAAACAAGGTGGTTGCCGAGTGAGGCAACAGTGAGAGTTAGGAGTGAGATTTTAGCTATTTGGGCCGCACTGAAGCAGCTGTCAGAAAATAAATGTGGTGCAATGTGTGTTGTTTTACTGCGACTTATAAAAACTAAAATTTTCAAGATGGTACTTTCTTGTTGTCAACATTGTCACTTCACCTGACAAAACTTAGCAAAGTTATTCAGGCGGGATCTTTGACTTTGCTCAAGTGAAAGCTTCCGTGGAGCTGTGCATCAATGCTCTCTGATGCCGCTGCTAAAGTCGAGAGTAAAGCTAATTCCGAAACGTTTGATAGTGAATTGGTGCAACTTGGAACTCTGGATGGTTTGGCAGACTCGTGTGTGTCAAGTGGCATGGCGTTTTGGAAGGGTGCCGAAAGATTAGCAAATTGATCGTCCCCAGACAAAAAATGGAGATAGGAGTGAATAAACCAACTACCGCGGCACCTCTTTGCTAAGCCTCCCAGGAAGAGTGTATGCCAAGATACCGCGAAAATAATTGAACCAAAGCTGGATGATACCCAGTGCGGTTTTCGTCACGGCCAACTGGCCGTANTACTACAGAGCAAATTTCCACTGTCCAGTAAACTTTCGATAAATCCTGAGAGAGCACCATAGACATGTACACATGTTTTGTCGACCTGGGAANAGTATATGGTCGGTTCCTCGTGAAAANCTTTTGGGGGTGTTGTGGGAGTACGGTGTTGACTGGTGCCTCTTGCTGGCCGTCAAGTAACTGTACTCCTGTTCAGAAGATTGTGTCTTTGTCGACAGAGTTAAATCACAACCGTCCAGCGTTGGTGTTGGACTCCGACAATGGTGTGGTCCGTCACCACTCCTCTACATAGTCTATATCAGGGTTTTCCGCACTACGGCCCGCGGGATAAATCCGACCTGCGAAGCCATTTCACTCGGCCTCAAAACACATTTTGCCAACAATGAAAAAATAATATATTTGCGAAAAATGTGTTGATTTGGTAGAATGTAACATATCCCGAAAAAAATCACATTACACAAGATGTCTGGCCCCCAGACTGATGTGCAATACCTTATGTGGTCCTCTCCCAAAAAATTGGAAGAGCCCTGGTTTATATGAATTGGATAGACAGTACAGACGTGTCGACAAGGGTGTCACCGTTGGGAAAAGGATGAACCGTTCGCATTTTGCTGACGAATTGGTACTGCATGCGTGGATCTTCTCAGCATGGTCTTCAGCACGCGTTTGATCGGTTTTCTGCTGCGTGCGACCAAGCAGGAACAAAAATCAGCACTAAAAAAGATTGAGGTATTATGTCTCTTAAGACGCCCAAGGCAGTGTATTCTGCAAATGAGCAGAAATACACTGCAGCAGGTGGAGGCGTTCAAGTACCTTGGGGTGGTATTCATGAGTGACCGAAGTCGGAACAAAGGGATTGAATTGATAAAGCAAACGCAGATCTGTGTGAGCTTTAGTGCTCCGTGGTGACGAAACGGGAGCTTTCAAAAAACGCAAAGCTTTCAGTTGTTAAATCCGTTTTTATTCCGATCCTCACCTGTGGTCATGTCAAAAGAGTAAACGGCATAGATGGGATATTTGCGAAGAGTTCTAAGTGCATAGGTGTAGGAGCAGGCAAATTTTTGGGGGTGTGAAAGATTTTTGCTCAAATTTCCCCAAACTTGCTCGCGAGCGCATTGTTTCAAGTCAAAGCACTTCAAGCACCATTTTTGCCCAAATTTACGCCAAACTTGCCCAAATTTCCCCCTAATTTTCCCGAAAAGTTAGGGGAAAATTTTAGGTGCTATGTTTTAAAATCAAAGCACATACAGTGATTTTGCGAAGGTGTTCACACATTTTGCCCAAATGTCCACAGATTTTGTCCAGATTTTAAGTGATTTTGCCCGGATTTTCACCAAATCAAACGTTTTGGGGTGCACTTGCACCCCCGCCTCCTATACCAGTGTCTCGGTGTGACACTTCGCGACAAAGACCACAGGTCCGAAACCCGTAAAGCCCGAGATGTCAAGCCACTTCTCCGAATTGAGAGATCCCAGCTATGGTAGTTCGGAAATTTGTCCAGAATCTCCCAGGAGAGAACAGTGAACTAAGTCCTTCAGGCTGCAGTCTACATCCAAAGGAAAGCGACCCATAGTTCATCCAAGGACCAGGTGGAGTGACTAGATCTACCTTGCTTGGTACCATTTTGGTGAGGAGCCAGCAGAACTATCTGAGATTGCTGTTGATTGTCGGGTACTTCGAGTCCTCCTAGGGCTGCTGCCCCGCGACTAACCCCATAAAGGACACGAAAATGAGTAAATGGAGGAGTATGTACGCCTACATTAAACCTTTCTATTTATGAAAATGTCTTTTAGTTTGTTTGCCAAAAGTGAATGTCGTATAATTAAGCATATATCGACGGAAACTTGCGTTTTTGTGAAAATCTGTTAAAAATATCAGACATAGAAGAGGAAATGATGTTGACACCCTAAAGCTCCACCACGACACCCTTTCAAAAACCTTTAAAAAAACACTGACTTGGACGACATCTGGGTCGCTTTACCGTGAGTTTATCCAGCAGGGCTTATCCCACAAGTCTTTCGATGGGCATTCTGGACACATGGCCGAACTAACGTAGTTGTGTTCTCTCAATCAAGAGAAATGGCTCGACAATCAGGGCTCTGCGAATTTCACAGCTGCGCACTTTGTCACGAAGTGTCACACCAGGGGTGTAATGAGGGGGACACAATGTCCGAGGCGCCAAATCACTGGGGAGCGCCGGAAAGTCGCAACAATGTCAAAAGTTTTTCTTCAATGCAGTACATTTACCCCCAAAATACCTTAGGTTCAAACATGGAGGCGCCAAACTTGTTCCTTGCACCGGGGGCAATCTAACCTCGGTACGCCTCTTTGTCACACCGTGGACTCCGCAAAAATCCCGTCTTTGGTGCTTGCACCTGAGTTAATATTCTTTCGGTCATTACCCAAGATTCAAGACCATAGGTAAGGATCGTGACAAAGATCGATTTGAAACTGACAGCTCTGCGATGTTTGAAAGCTCGTTTTGTGGCCACAGAGCGATGAAGCGCACGCAGAACTGCGTTAGCTTTACCAATCCGTGTATCAATCGCCTGGCGCTCCGGCTTCAGTCACTCGTTAATACCACCCCTAGGCACTTGAACTTCTCCACCTGCTGCAGTGAATTGCGACTCTATTGCCGCATACGCTACCTTGGGTTTGTAGAGAGACATAATACCTCGCTATTTTAGTGCTGATTTTCATTCCGCTCGATCGCACGCAGCAGAAAACCGAGCGAGTGCATGCTGAGGACTGTTGAGAAGATGCTAGTAGTAGCAAATCGTCCGCAAAAAGTAAACGTTTGATCCTGCAGCTCCCGACTGTGACATCCTCGTCGACTCAGCTGTGGCTGTTTATCCAATTCATGTTAACCGGTGGTTCTCAACCTCGGTTCTGAGGTCCGCATTCGGTTACCAAGCACCCTTTGTACGGCCCTCACCAGTCTTTCAATAAAACGTCTAATATTTTGTGTAACAGACTTCGTTCTGCTGCAAAACAAAACGTGTCAATAGAATTGTGTTAAAAATTTTTAGTGAAGCTCTCCAACAAAATGTAGGTCTGGATTTGACTCCCATTAGCGAAAAGATAGAGAACCACTGATGTACATTACGAAAAGGAGCGGCGACAACACACATCCTTGTTGGAGTCCAACCCCAACGGTGAACGGTCGTGATTTAACTCTCCCGACGCGGACACACATTTCTGAACAGGAAAACAGTGGCTTGACGGCCACTAGCAGGCGGCCGTCAACACCGCACTCGCGCAACACTCCCCAAAGCTTTTCACAAGGAACCCGGTCGTACGCTTTCTTGAGGTCAACAAAGCATGTGAAGGCGTCTTTAGCATACTCCCAAGATTTTTCAGAATTTTTCTGGAGAGTGAAATATGGTCTGTATTGCTACGGCCAGGAATAAAACCGCACTGGGTATCATTCAGCTTTGATTCAATTATTTCGCGACTTCTTTTTTCAAGGCACTTGGCAACGAAATTTAATTATTTGAAAATTCCCGGAAAGCATCGCGGGCCGCACAAAAGGTCCTCGGTGGCCACATGCGGCCCGAGGGCCGCGTGTTTGAGACCCATGGTCTAAAGTTCGCCGATTTGGCTTGTGTGTTCTCACGTGTTATTGTTTTGCTTATAGCTTACCTATCTGTGCCATTCGGCTTTTTCATTATTCTGCAGCATTATAATACAAAGTTGCACAGTATTTTTTGTGTGATGTCCTGTTGTCACGCTTTGTCGTTTGCTGATATTTTGTAGCTAAGCTGTTATATATTTGCTGCCTGATCATATCAAGCAGCATTGCTAATTTCATTTAACACGTTGCCAAATGGCTTACCGTACCCAGCGGGAGCTACCTGGTCAGAGATGACATATTGAATGTAGTAACGCTGGATTTATTGGACGTTAGAGATGTCCGTGGAAGTCTTTGATGGAGATGTGAAACTGGGAGCAGGCTCCCAGGCCTCCTAACTTCACATCGGGCCTCGGTTTTTCACATCGCTGCTTTCTATCATTATGATTTCCCCCTCAAAATTTTCTTCATACACCACGGAGTGGGGCTCCGCAAAAGTGCTTCCAATCAGGCCCCAGACTTGCTAAGGCTAGCCTTGTTTTTGATGAACCATCACATGTCTCGATTCCGATCTCAATTGACGTATGCGTATCTCAACTCAACGTTAAAAGTTGCGGCTGCACAATCTTTGTTACCAGATATTAACATGCTTGTAACTGCCAAAAGATGTCAAGTTTCTTATGAGCCGCAGTGTTACGAATAAATAGTAAATGAAAGTATCGACTGTATCATCATGTGCAAAATTATCTGGCCCGCGTAAAGTCTAAACGCGTAAATATGGCTCACAGCACCAAATGAATTTGACACCCCTGTCTTAGAGCAAAGTCGCTACTTGGCTTCGATAGAACGTATGCTGGTGTACATCAGAAGCGTGTAAATCTAAATAATGCAATCGTAATGCCGGCCACAATGACTTATTGCTCAACTGCAACATTGGCTGCAAACAGCACACTGTAGATCGTGCTACGTATCGTCGAGATTTTCACAAGCACTTGTGCGGGAAGGTTTTACGAGCAAATGGTGGCATTGATCCAAAGTAGAAGCTTGGAACTTCACTATCAAACTTTTACAGCTTGTCAATTCCATGAAAGCAACCTTTTTATTTACTTAGAAGAACTGCTTGTGGAAGAACGTCTTGAATATCCTGAAGTGCCACCGGTTGATGTCTGCAATTTCAGGGTAAACAAACTTGCTGATAACCTTCTGANTTTTTCATCACCATTCCCACTCGGTTCTAACCAAATTTCCATCACGGGCTGTGAGCTTTTTCTGTTGTGAGCTGCANAAAAACAGAGTCGTCTCCTATTAGGGCAGCGCTTTTCAAACTTTTTTTATGTTACGGCACACTAATACATTCTGAATTTGGCTGCGGCACACACTTTATGAAATCGGAAACCTACTTTTCACAAACCTTGCGAAAACCAACTTTTCACAAGATTTGCAGCATAAGGTTTTGTCAAAGCATACAACTTTCGCGGCACGCTTCAGCCTCTTCAGCGGCACACCAGTGTGCCGCGGCACACAGTTTGGGAAACACTGTTTAGGGCGTGCATTCCCACACTACCGAGGCAATTTCTTTGGGCTGTTCCTTTTCAAAGTGCACGGAAATATCTTTCCACCATCTGCATCTAAAAACTCAAAATCAGCCCTGTTTGATGAAGGATTCTGCGAAATCCTTTTGTCGTGATTTTTAGCCCAAAACAGACGCTGAGCTCCTTTTCTCTTTGTGCCTTGTTTCATTCCAGATGCGTTCTAGTTCCGGTGTTGAATTTGCCAGCATTGTCTTTCTTTTGTGGTGTCTCTTCTTTTGTATTTCTTTTATGATGACCTGAATTCTAAAGCAAAATCCAAAGTGAAAATGCAAAAATTCCTCAAGACTGCAATTCAAAACATCTAAAAACAATTTTTAACTTGACAAAAATTGAACCATCTAAACCGCACCAAACGTTAGCTTTGGGTATCCTCTGAACTTTCTTGCTGTGCCAAATCTTTCGCTGCATTCAGTTTCATCGGAAGCGTCTGAAGCTTAATTTATGAACTAGACCAGTGGTTACCAACCGGAGAGGAATTCCTCCCCAAGGAGGAATTACACGAATTCAGAGGAGGAATTTCAACTTTACACTATAGTTGAGTTACTCATTTGTTGTAAGTGTTGCACTTCTTTTTTGAGGTGACAATGGCTCTTTCAATTAGTTATATCACTTTATATCTGTAAGATATTTAGCAGATTATCACACGTTTTTGTAGAAGAACTTTAGTGCAATTATTTGACAACAAATAAGCTTGTCCCACTTTTATTAACCAAGTTACTGTCGTCAACAAAGACTATTGTTCCAATTGTAGTTACTAGCCTACGAACCCGAAGAGGGGAGTAATGAAAAGTTCCAACATGAGCAAAAGGAGGAATGCATTAAAAAAGGTTGGGAACCACTGAACTACACTGTGGCAATCCTGTTTGCTCAGTTAATTTGGAAGAAAAGGCAATCATTATCAGAGAAAGTATTTGGGTCATGTTGTCGATACACACGTTGCTTCTGGACTACGAAGAGGCAGTGATATGTTTCGATTAATAAAACGTACAAGCCATCCTTTTCCAGAAGCCTTTTTTCTGCCCACGATGAAGGAATTGGCAAAAAATACCTTTTGACAATTGAAATGCTAATTGTCCTGTTTAAAATGCAGTAAGCCCAGGGATGTAGTGCTAACAAAAAGGTATGGGAACGCATTCAAAAAATCGCCATTTTAAAACAGTTTCCAACTCATTTTGAAGGAAAATGGGAATATGAAGTGGGAACGCCGTTCCCACGCGTTCCCGCCCCACTACACCCCTGAGTAAGCCTATGGAACATTTTTGATGAAGTTTTCAGATACTCTACTAAACTTGCTTCCTGCTTACTATAGTGAACATTTAACTGTGGGTAATGTCGGGACTCATGGAACAGCTGGAATCTATACCGTATTTTGAAACGTAGCGCTGACGCGTACATTTTGAAATTCGTAACAAACGCTAGTACCGCGCAAGACACTACTGACTTTTGAGGCAATTTCGACAAAACATTCGAAAAAGATCACTCATGGTTTTATGAAAGCTTGTCAAAAAGCAAAAAAGTGCTTCCTCTGAGCAGTTAGCCTCATGAGATTCGGTTCGGAGTGTTCTTTTGTGCTTGGAAATGCATGATAAATGCCAGTACTGTAGAGTAGTTTAAAAATCATTTGCGAACTTCCAGTTGCTACTATCCCATTGCACTTCTACTCTACCAGCGTCTAAATTGATTGACAAAATGCTGCTGGAAAATGAGAAGACAGGTCCTTCAAATACGCAACAACTTTATAAGACGGAAACAAAGCATCTTTGGAAGACTGAACAAAATATTACTTGAACTCCTGGTTCTGACTCCGTTGAACCACTGCGAAGTTGTTGCAAAGTTAAACGTTTTACAGTACCAGCTGAAATACGAAAACCATTCATTCCAAAGCATGTTTATATCACAATAAAGCAAACGTCAGCTTTGAAAAAATAGCTGCTACTCTACACTAAAACTTAAAATTTACGTACAGCCCAAAAACCTATATGCGACACTGAAACTTAGCTACGACACCATCATCTCTAACTCACAACTACAACGACTGCTAATTGTTTAAGAGCATAAGACTATCTATTGAAACGAATCCTTTCACAGCCCAGAAACAGACACGTGATTCAATTTAAAACAGTGATTCTTAACTTGGTCCAGGTGGACCACCGGTAGTCCACAGAGAGTTTCATAAATCCTTGATTAAACGTTGCCGAAAATTGTATCTTTGCTCTACAGTAGTTGTTCATGAGGTGTCAGCATAGCAAGGTGGTCCATCGGATATTTTTTTGAAAGATGGTCCATGGGCCAAGGAAGGTTGAGAACCATTGGCCTAAAACAGTGTTTCTCAAACGTTTTTGTTCCATAACCCCCTTTTCACTCTCGACACATCGTTGTTGCCACCCAAGCCTTATAAAGCAAATACAAGGTAGTATTTTTAAAGAATTTTATTTAAAGAAATCGGCACATGGTCCCCAGTTCCGTGTGATGGATGTGTTTGGCGGCCTTCACAAAACTTCGATATATTGGGAGACATTTTAGTGAGGTACAGTCGTAGATCACCTTGCTCATGAATCAACAAGCGGTTTCATTGCTCTGAGAGCATTAATGTCACAACCGAAGTTAACTCAGTGATCTTTAACTGAAGTTCGCTCTTATAATGAAAACCAAGGCCAAAGAAAAAGATGTAAACGATATTTTTCAGACGTTTCGGTAACACCTGCTACCATAATCAGTGCATTTGCAAATACATCTTTTTTATGGCCGTTATTTTCATTATAAGGCTACTGAGCACTTCTACTTTTCGTGTACCGAAGTTAACTCAGTGATCGATTAGTGGTAGTGGTTGAGCGTTTTCGCCCCTTTGTGTTGTTTCGTCCCCCCTTGTCTTATAAAATCACCACTTTGAGAACCACTGGTCTAAAATATGCTTAGATCAAATTCTCTCTGGTAGCCGAAAATTTCTCCTGATACCTGCAATTTCCTGTGAATTTTTTTAGAGTTATAATTACGCTTCTTTATTCAAAAATGTGCAAAACCTTGCGTTAGCCGTAAAAATGATCCAAAGGTCTTGCTGTAGTGTGCAGCGTTTAAGATACCTGTACCAAACAACACTGAACCACGAACCCACTTCAGCCATAATGAAAGTTACTAAACGTTAATCATCGAGACAATAATGCAAATGTTACAGACTTGCGACAGTCAGCAGCACATCAACGATTCTGCTCAAAGTGTGTGTATTAATCGTGTACAACACGAATGTCTTCCCGTTTTTCGTCAGACAAAAAACTGCACAACTAATCATCAACTTCAAACAGAAGAATGTAGCTCAACGACTGCTGAGAAGCATCCTCCTGAATCACAATGCCTATCTTCGTGTCCCTTTCGGCAGGTTTGTAAATCCATTCGTACTCGCAAGGCGATTGTGCTGCGTTTAGCGTGGATTCCAGAGGTGTTGCTTCGTTCACCAGCAGCATGACATTTGGATATGGCCTTACATCGTATTGCCCCGACGCTCTTTTGGAAAAAGAACCTAGCGTCAGTTTGAAAAGAATTTTCTCACCCCGCTTTAAAACATGGTTGAGCGGCGAGTGCAGTTCAATCCTGCTGGTCGTCCACAGAGCAAATTGCATTGGAAACTGACTTTTTCGCGCAGCTGGTTTCTTAACGTGAAACAGCGCGTAATAAAATGGTGCCAGCTGGCCGCTTTGATCTTCCTGCGCTTCTCCGAATAAGATTAACCTGTAGTAACCTGTATCAGGAAATCGTAGTCGAAGAGTTGAACTCGTTAATGTGGCTTTGCATACAATGGCGTATGCGTCGCGATCGACAGGTCGGGCACCGTATTCGTTTAAGCCGATCAGCTTGGGTTTGATTTGAAAAGGACGCTTGTGTTCCAACTCCATATGATAGTCGCCACTTCCTGCGTATTTCCGATAAGGAGAACGTAATTTTTCTTCGTGTTCTGGTGAAGCACTTGTAGAAGCTGGCGTTGAAAATCGCACAGACGTGATGGAAAGGTCGTTGTATTTTTCCCAAACCGGGCCCCACATGCGTGTGGGTGACTGGGGCCAAGGATATAGAGTCTGTTTTGATTTTCTGCATGTCACAAAAGCAATAAAAACTGCAGGAACTTGCTCAAACTGTCCCAAAGGTGCTGCATATACTTTTACCAGCAGTACCATTCTATCTACGATGTTCGTAGGAGTTCGGACCGCCACTGTAGAAAAATTTCCATCAGTTCGCAACATAACAAAATCATCGTACGCTGCAGAGCTTGACATCAAGCTAGCAGACCAAAGAAGTGGGTGATTGTGACGAAACGTAATACTGTACTCTCCCAGGGCACTGCTCTTTAGCCAATGTGCACCCTCACAAGAACTCGGCGAATAGGAATGTATTGATATCTCTAGATCGTTGTAACAAGGTTGCACAGGCCCCAATCGCCCACCTTTGACCTCCGGGTATGGGTCAGTTGCAGCGTCTTCTGAAAGCTTTCGGGAGCAAATCAGGTAATGGCAAAATGCTTTCAAAACTTCGTCATCAGTGGCATGCGCGCTTGAGTAAAGCGTCAGGGAGAAATTGCCGTTACGCGGAGCCCTCACATACAGGATTAACCTGCTTTCCATCTCTGCGTCAACAATGGTGTGGATTACATGGCCGTTGTACATCACCGAGTCCGTATCTCGCAGCTCACGCGAAAAGGAAAAGTCGTCCGGGTTGCGTTTCGCGAGCATGACAATAGCGACCTCTCCACGTTCGTCGCATTCCGCAAAAGGTCCGGCGTGGGTAACAGGCTTCACGCCGATTTCACGCATTCTTGGGTTGGGACCGTAACTGGAGTCGATCAATGGAAAGGGCGGCTTCAACAAGCGATTCGACTCTTTGACTCTGGCACAATTGATCTGGTAAGTGCACAAATTGGTGAAGTGGTTGTCAAGGCTGAACTTCGTCGAAAGGCCGAAAACTTTGAGAAGGTATCGTTCCGGCCTGGGCAAGAATATTTCGAAGACCTGAAGAAAAGAAATGCACACCGTGATTGATTGAAAAAAAGTGCTGCAGAAGCAGACTTTTGTGTTTGTGCTTTGCTTGTACAGTAAATTGAGATGAAACTTGCAAAATTCACTCACACACCTATCGGAAAAGGCTAAATTCATAATGTAAACCATTGCATATAGTGAGCTGTTAATAAATGGAACGTGAGCAGTTAAGAAACGGAGCGGTTGAGTCAATGGATTGGCAAGTGCGGGTTTTGCTGTCGAAAATGTGGAAACGCTTTTGCTTGAATCTGAAGCAACAAGCAACTTTCGTTCTTTATTAAAAATTTTGCACATAAAACAAATCTTCAAAAATTTCACCTGCCACCCCTTTACTTCAAACAAAGAGTTATTTCTAAAATTGAACACGAAAATTTAGCCACCAACGTCCACAAGTTTAATTTGAGGTTCTTTTATGCTATCTTACATCTAAAACTAATGTAAGTACCACAGATTCGATCAAATCTTGCCTCTTCGCTCGTCGTCGAATAATGAAAAATGTACTGTTGCAGGTGTGCAACATTGCTATAGCGCGTTGGAGAGTGGCGAAGCAGAAGCTCAGCGTTAAACTTGGCATCGTCGCGAGCAAGTGGTGGCACTTTTAGTTTGACTTCAACGTAACCGCAATCGTCGGATTCAATTAACCCGCTTTGATGGTTGGCATGAGATAATTGAAGCTTGAAGAATAGAGCCCATTGCTTGGGAAACCTCTGTCAATCAAACAAATCTGTAAGGTCGTTATTTACTTGTTAAGCTTAAATTTTTCAATTACTTCAATCTCGAGCAAAACATACGATTCTACACCTTGTACGATCACTACAGTCTGAAAAATGACGATTAGGTCTGCAAATAAATTGTAAATTTGACAAACACCATTTACAATGCGGCGTTTTGAAAAGATTCAAAATTAACAGAATCATTTGATGCATGAGGAATTGCTTTTATTGAAGTTTCTCTTTATTGAAGTCACGTAGTGAGTTGCCACTGCACGTGAGAATCAATGACAAATGAAAGAACTATTGCATGACCACCCTGCATTTCAGTTTCTGCTAGAAGAAAAGTTTCATACATTTCGCTAAGATAGGATAGCTTAAATTAATGCAATGCAATGACAGTAGTTTTTTATTTCGAAGTAAGCTATGCCTAGAATGCGGTCTACTCTTTCACAGAGACCATAGCAAACGTAGTAAACAACTCGCTGTAGTTATGAAACCAATAGAACTAGCAGCTCAGTGGATTCAAATCCCACCAACGTGCAGCTTTGATGACATTTGCGGGCGCAAGCAAGCACGTAGTTTTTTCAAGTTAAACTTAAAATTTTTTCTGCCATCAAATTGTAGAAAGTTGTTTAAATTACTTTCATATTACAACTATCACCGATGACAGCATGCAGAAAATTTAGGATTTGAACAACTGACACCAAGAAAGCGACACATCATGCAAATCTTTGATTTCCTCATTCTAAGCGTGTTACCCAACTCTCCATTTCAGCAAGCAAATAATTTGCAAAGCAACACGTGGAAAAATGAGAATAAAAACAAAAAAATGTTTTTCAAAATTGCAAAACCTTACATCATCAGGTACAACATACAAGTAGGTTCTATTGCTTTTTGAAACAAAAAGTTTTGGTCAGTGTGTCTTTCTGTAAATTTATGAATGGTCAGAAACACAAATATTACCTTGGTTTAGCATATTTTTTAGACAAAACCATAAACGTTTATATACATGAATAACATTTGTGCCACGAGTGAATTATTTTCTTCAGAGTTGCATCATGAAACGAAAAAATACACACTGAAGAAAAGTACAAGAAATCCTTCAAAAATCACTTTCGGGTGTGGTATTTGCCGCTGCATTCTGCTTACATCAAAAACAGAAAAAGTTGGGATAATTTTTATTAATTTATTAGTGAATGTACTGTGATTATTGTCATCCATTAGCTTTTGTAATTTTGGCAGATATTGATATTTTAACATGCTGCTGTGATACCGATATTACTATGTACTTATTAACAATTCCCAGCAATGAAACAAATATTGAACCATAAAAAAAGGGTTTCCACGTTGTACGTGAGGATTAATATTTTCATCACAGGTTACTGTAACTGGTTCAACTAAGTTTTGTGAAAGAACGCTTTTATTAGCTATTATGGAGATCAAATGAAATGTTTATCAATCTGGAATGCAAGAATCGTTGCAGTAAAAACATGTTGCACAAACAAGTCAAATGAAAACATTCATGCATCTGCCTCCAAAATGATGGGTTAAGGTTTCATGCATTTCTTTCAAAGTAAAAGATATTCATGCATCTGTTTCCAAAAACGAATATTAAATTTTTGTCTTGTTTGATCTGAAACTCGTTACCCAAACAACCAATAATTCTCGGTACAGGTACAGCTGTTTGAGCACGCGCCACGAAAGCTGGTCGGCTGGGTTAGATTCCCGGTCGCGTCATAACAAAAACTTGGTACTTGCGGCCTGTCCATAGCCTCGTGCTCGGCGTTGATGAATTGGTGCAAGGAAACGGTTCACGCGAGGTGCTGCTGTTGACTCGCCTCCAGTGAAGCACTGATTGCGAAAGCAGCCGCGTGGACGGCGCAAGAAAGCGGAAATTGCTGCCGCAAAGCACTCGTGACACTCCCAACGAAATACAAAAGTGGGTACAACGAAACTGAAGCGAAGTGTCATAAAAATGCGTTATGAGTCGGAGGTATTTCCGCAATTAGCATGGCACTAGTTTAGGAGAAACAACGGAAAGGAGAAAAAATCAAAAGCAAGGAAAATTTGTGCAGTACACAACTAGGCTGGAGATCTAATTACCTCGAACTGGCGGAGAGTAACTGGTGTTGGGAGGAGCTGCCATTCTGGTTCGTCTGGAAAATGTGTATTTATTAGTTCGTCAGGATCAGTAAGGAAATAATGTTCCTCGTACTCATATTCCGTTCTCCAAGCTGCTTCGTCAGCATCTTCCTCTTCTATGCATAATTTGATGTAGAAAAGACGCTGTTAATATTTGCTTTAAAAAGCAGCTAAAAGCGCCAAATGGATGCATCTTAACAGCTGACAAGTATTGTTTAAAACAGCTGACAAGGGTTGTTTAAATTTCTGAAGATTACTCAGCGATGGAGAATCGACAGTTATGCTTGTGATAAAAGCTAAAAGTATAGATTATAAAACTTGCATTTATGATTGTTACAGTTTTTGAAATTTCAGTTTTGACCAACATTTTTGCACAATCTTGTAGCAACCAGAAACAAAGTGATAAAACATTACTTTTTCGAAGATAAGCATCCCTCAAGCACTAACGCCTTATTCTTCGTGAATTCACCGTCAGGATCCGATGAGCGAGGATCCGTGCGAAATCTTAAGTCGCATCTCAAGTAAATATCCTGATTCTAACATATGCGTGTAGTTATCAGTGCAATCTGAAACACTGTACTTGATCACTTTTTATTGAAAGTGAAGACTACGTCAATAGCAAAAGATGCGATACAATGTCACTGCATGCAGTATGTTTAGACAGTCACCCTCATGAATCAATACCAAATGTCTACTTGTTGTGTAAGAAAATCTGGTACTCCTAAAAAAAAGCTTGCTAATCTCTCATGAAACCAGGTTGTTAAATTCTCAAAACATTGATCGTTTTATGAAGCTTTACGCCTTAGCCTCATGGGAGCATGCTCATCATGTTTACTAAATCTCATGTTTTCAAAATTGTATGTAACTTGATTCACGTCGATGGACGTAACATGAAAAGGCAATACTACAATAACCATGCATTAAAACATACTGCGTTCACAACTCAAATACATTAATCATTTAGGTTTTCTTAATTTTTACGCGTTAAGTCGACTCTACTTCACAGAAGAGTTTGCAGAACAGTATTGCGCTCTTGATATTGCTTGCATTTCATGCAGGATGGTGCAAAACCCGTTTTCCAAAACATTCACGGAGTGAGTTGGTCCAAGGTTACCTTCTCCAGAACGACTTTCGGTGACAAGTGGACAAGCCTTGAATTTGAAGAAGCCCATTAACTCACTCCCGGAAATAAGCCTTGAGCTTACTGCATACAGCGGTAAAAGCTTCCTGCGAGGAGAAAAAAAATGTACCTGTGACATGCCGCGCTCCCCAGTGAGTGTCGATCAACCTCCACTCCCCATCTATCAAAACTGCATTCCACGATCCCCGGAAGGCGTCGGTGTCAAGCTTGAACTTGTGATCAGGACAATAACCCACTCCTTTAATAAAGCCTTCGATCACCTTTCCGTACAAGCCGGCTGCGCTGTCAACGAAGAAATCGATAACGCTAATAAGCGCACCTATATCTGCTCGCCTTGCTATGGTAATGCTCAAAAATATTTTAGACAGCCATAATATCATTCTTGTACGTGTTTGAAGCACTTTAGCTATACTTAACATAAGAATCTGAGAAAATGTGCAGATTAATAGCAATGCTTGGGAATGTCATGATATGGTGGAAATTGCACATTACAAACAGCTTAATCTGGTGTTGACATAATTTTGCTGGAACCAATGAATGTGAACGATCACATTTGCCCAACTGCAACAAAATAATAAAGCGCAGATTTGCGATCACAAAAAGGCACACTTAATCAAGCGCATGTTTCTCTAGTATGGTGATTTCTATGTAAGCAACAACCACTTACGAATTTTCAATTGTCGTCATTTTAATATTCCTTTTTAAAGCTATATTAGTGCGACTTTTTTATAGAAGTTTTCAACATCATTCTTAAAGAAATACTTCCCCAAATCCCCATTTAGACTTGTATAGATTGATCAACTGACTGGCTTTCTCCACACGTCCCTTTATATTTTTAAATCATCCTGAGTCATTCAATCTTTTCTTTTCAGAGCGTACAGTCTGCATGCTGAATATTCTGTAACGCTTCTGTACCCTGTTTATAAGGTACCTAATTTCAAGCGCTATAGCTGTAGATGCGCACACTTGTATAAAAGCTTGTTTTGTTGGGAGAATCTGCACAAATTATTGCACATTGTCCGAAACGATTAGCATGAAATGATTTCATGAAATATAGGGTATATCTTTTCACATTCTTTCAACAAAGATAAGCAAACACAAATGCATTTTGGAAAAAAGCAAGGAAAACAGTTAACCTGTTTAAGAACTCTTTATTTCAAGACAGCAAAAACATAATGCATTGTTAAATGCTGCAGGAAACTCCTTGCAAAAATGCCTCAGACAAACCTGCACAAACGCATGAAGAGCTCAGCATACGACTTTTCGTTCTCTTTAATAGCTTTTAAATATCCAAGTGGTGTGTCCTCCATTAAATCATGTGGAAAATTAATAGAATTTAGATTTTGTGCCGTTATCCAATGAAACAAAATGCGAGCCTGTTAAAAATAAATCCAAAAATAGAAATTTTTAATGCACACACGTGCAGCAAATTTCTGCAAAACTAAAATTGCAAAAACCAAATCTTTCCTATAATCTTTTTTCTGTTGAACTTTATGATTTTTTCAGTTTAAGAAACACAATAAGCATATGTTACTACACAAACATTTTCGACAAAATTGATTTTTGTAGCACCGTTTGCAACTGCCGAAATGCCTCACTTTTTCCAGATCAGAAAGGTCTGCCACGAGGAGCTTGTCCATGAGTGTGGAGAAAGACATGTAGACGGAACTCATTTTGACGGCGTGAGACTCGAGGTCATAAAAAAGAGCTGTGTTGCCTTCTCTGTATAAAACAACGTATAATGGAAAAACACACTTTTTAATCATTTTGATTTCTTAGTAGGTTGTCTGTTGTCGGACAACATGTAAACGTTTTTCTACTTAGTAAAAGATTAAATTAGTGTTTAAAATATGACAAAAAGTGGACGTTCAAGGTATTGATAAAAAGCCACTAATCAAAATTTCAAAGTAGTCTAAATTTATCGGGGCACATACTTATAAACCATGTTATGTGCTGGTGCTTTGTGCTAAGCATTAAATGTGCTGTTAATGAATACAATTCAATTAATTCCAAGGTGCAGCAGATTTTGAGCTGCAAAACCTTTTAAATTACACATAATCGTATGCAGTCAAGGGTGCAGCAGATTTAAAAGATGCACATAGCCCTGTGCAAGTAAACGTGCTGCGATTTTTGAGCTGTTAAGACCTTACAAACGTTTCAAAATGATCACATTTTAGCCTTTCAAAAATGGTATTAATTTTATTATGGTTCCATGGAGTCGCTTTTGTATTGGTATGAATTGCAATTACCATAAAAACAAGAAATGCTTTTTAGAGCTAAACACATAAATATATGTAGCCTGAAGATATACCGTCCGTAAACTTCGTCCTTCCGCGTTGTTGGACATGTTGGTTTAGGCAATTCAGAGGGGAGGACATCAGCCTGAAAGTGATGTGAAGCTTCCGCAAGTTCCTGGAATATTTACAAAAGAAATTAACAAGTCATTTGGAAAGTACAAACAAATATCGGTGGAAACTTCTCTATTCCGGCCTTGAGTCAGAATAGTTTGCCCAGGATGGAGTGGGGATGTTCGTAAGCCTGGTGAGATTAAAGATATTATTCAAGAAAGGCAAGTAACATACAAGACGTAGCTTCAGAACAAGCTGAACCTTCTTTGCATGGCCTGCACGCTGAGGCGTTAAGTCCGCAGCCCTCACGGTGAAAATGTCCAAAATGACATCTTGGGAAAATTTCGGGCGTAAACCGAAAGTTCCAATTACCGGAAAGCCGACAAAGTATTCTGGCAAACCATTTAGCATCTTCACGGCAAAAAGTCTACTGTTGCTAGATCCGCCAAAGAACGAACTGCGGGTGCCTTGCTCAGGAATGAAGAGGACGTCATTGGCAAATGAGGAGAATATTTCAAAGATCNTTCAAACGCAGTGACTCTCACACCATCGGACATACAAGAAGTAGGCTACATTTGGGGAAGATGATACCATCACTGCCACCAAGTCTTCCTAGCAGTCAAAACATTGAAGGCTGGGAAGGCTGCAAGTTTTGATGAAATCCCACCTGAAGTGCTCAAAGCCTTCAACAGTGGAGTTCTTTGACTGACTCATGTGTGCCAAAGAATGTGGTGTTCTGGAAGCACACGAAACATTGGCCAGCTAGGTTGTTCATTTCCATACACAGGAAGGGAGACAGGAGATAATGCCTTAACTAGAGGGATCTCTCTCCTTAGTCTCGCAGAAAACTTGTTTTCTAAGTGCCTTCACAAAAGATGCCGTGAAATAATTGCACCAAAGCTGAAGGATACCCACTACCCAGTGCAGACTTTGTCCCGGCCTCAGCACCATAGACTAAATTTTCACTCTCCAGAAACTGAGAAATCTTGGGAGTATACAAAGGATGTCTACACATGTTTTGTCGACATCATGAAAGCATACGACCTGGTCCTTCGAGAAAAGCTTTGATAGGTATTGCGGGAGTAGGCTACGGTGTTGACGGCTGCCTGTTACTGGCCGTCAAGCCACTGCATTCGTGCTCAGAAGTATGAGTCCGCGTCGGTGTTGCTAGATCACAACCGCTCACGGGTGAGTGCTGTACTTCAAAAAGGATGTGTGACTGATTTATTTGTTGTTTCACATGGCTAACCTAATAAGCAGAAACAATGCAAAAAGCCATTATGCAAACAATTAATCAATTCAGTGGAAGTTGACAACAGTTGGAAATAAAATAAGTACAGTTAGAAAAACAAACAAACAAGTACATGCACTGTTAGGGAAATTTACAGATGAAAGAGCATGCCTATGTACACAACGGCGTAGATCTAGTTCAGTGTTTCTCAGACTTTTTTGGCCTATGGATCATTTAAAAAAATCCAATGGACTTCTCTGTTATGCTGACACCTCATGAAAAATTAGTCAAAACTGTATTTCACATAGGTCAGTAAATTGAAGATCACGAGAGTCGGAAGGATTTGTTCCAGGAGGAATAGTCAATTTTTCCAGGGGTAGCCAAAAGGAATTTTCATGGAGGGAACAAAATTGGTGAAATTTAATTTTGCCCGCTTAAAGCTAAGAAAATACTTCTTTGCTGAAAATGTAATACGAAAATGTCAACTTACAAAATCTAGGGAGGCAACACCCCACTGTTTTGATGGTTGAGTCTTTATCTTTTTTTGCGTGAGGTTTCCAGCTTAATATATTGCCAAGAAGAAGACCCAGGTATTTTAGGTTATCTATGGGGGAAATATTGTGATCATTGATAGTAAATTCAAATGAGGTAGGATTACGTTTTAAAGAATTTAATAAAATTAAGTCAGTTTTATTGTAATTAAGATTAAGTTTGTTAGCTCTCAGCCAGTGGTCAATTTTACATAGTTCAAGGATGATTGTTGTTTGGAGAACACTGAAACAAGGATTGGACATATCAAGGTTAATGTCATCAGCAAAAACTGTATGTTAGTATGAAAAGAGGAAGCTTGAATGACATCTTTGATGAAAATTAGGAAACGTAAAGGAGAGAGTCTTGAGGGACCCACAAGGTATCTTTTCGTATAAAGATTTAAAATTACCTGTTTTGGTACAACGCATTGTGTTATGCAAGTAATTTGAGAATTATAGTTTATGTGGAACACATCTTTTGTGTTGTCACTACTCCTCTTCATATACTCTGTGTTGGAAGCTGCAAGATTAGCCGTTTGCTTTTTGCGATTTGGTAACGTTTGCATCCTCTGAAAATGTCCTTTAATTTTTGTATTGCGCCTTTCCACCTCTCTCTATCATCGTTTCCACCAATCGGATAGCCATCTTGTATGTTCAAGTGATGCACTCCTGTCTTCCTATGGGCGCTTTTGCTGTATTTTATGGTTTTATACGCTACGTTTGTAAGGAGCTTTCAGCGGTTTCTATCGGATTAGGCGCTCAAGAAACCTAATAATTATTACAATAAAACAGTGCTATTTTCTCACCTTCGCTCTTTCCATAGGCTCCTAATATTGCTCTTATGTTTGCAACATACACTGAATGCCCAAACAAATGCATTTGCTGATCCAAAATCATATATAATACATATAAAATAGTCTGGGAAAAATTTGTTTTACGACAAAAGCAACATTTGTGCAGTTTAAATCAGGAGTTTATTAACTTCCCTGTATTACATAAACTATGAAGCCATTTTTGTGAAGGTTGACTTTAGCGCCAAGTGCAACCTAAAATTTTTGATCACAGTGGCGTAGTGCTAAAAATGAAGTGTGTGAACGCACCCACAAAATTAGCCATTTTCAGCAGCACTTCAACCTTACTTTTAAATCAATATTTTCTTTTATTACACATTTCGTACTACATACGAAAACATTTACATTTTTCCACACAAACAACCTGTCTGTGAACTACACACGGGAGATTTAAGTAAAAATACACATCTTCAAGTCAGGTTGCTATGAAAAAAGTGTGGAAACGAGTTCTCACACCCAAAAAAGTGTGGGAACACCGTTCCCACGCGTTCCCGCCCCACTACACCCCTGGTTGACCATCACCTGAGCGTCTTCAATTCCTATATTTGATGCTCCGCTTCTTCGTCTTCTTTCCTGCAGCTTTACAGCTAACACGGTTGCAGAAGTTGCTTTTAGATCCATTAGTGAAGATCTTTAAACTTATTTCTTATCTTGTGTCGCTAGTTGCAGATGTTTAAATTTGAGATATTTTTTTCTATCTTCGGATTGCAGGATATTCTCTTCAGTCTCTTTGCTGATGCCACCTGTTGAAATGGACTGATTTTTATCGGATCATCACATTGTTTTTCAAATGTAAAATCATTACCTCAACAAATAAGGTTTATCACTCAAGTTCCAACTGAGACAAATCGGCAATATCTGTATATTCCAACAGCGAACGAAAGAAACATTTTTTTGGTTCTAAGGGGTATTTGCCTCATTGTGACGCCGCTTGTAACGTAACTTAACGTTTACCTGCGAAGCATATGTTGATCGTCTAAAATTAGACAAAAAGTTTCTTCAAATCTCAAGTATAGAGCAAGAAACAACTGCATCTTAGCTTTGTTTTACAATTCATCTCAAAATTTTTCCAAAATGCGCGTTTTCATTACGCAACTGTTACCGTGCAAGGTTAGAAATCTTAAATAATCATAGGTTTGCTAAAATACCAGCTAAAAGACTCGTACACTGTCCAAATTGCAAATATTTTGCAGGTATCTATTTCTGTGACAAATGAAAAACATTGTGCTCAGTTACGCAAAGGTTTTGGGTGGAACAAGCCTGAGGACAAATTGCCGGAGTGCAAATTTTTTTTATTCCAATATGCTAGAAATATTACATTGAAGCAATACAGCATAGCAAACATTATTGCTGACACGAAGTAAAATCTTTGGTTGATGAGGTTAAACACCGATTACTACCGAACTGTACCTGTATACTTTCACGTTATTGTGTTTTTGCTTTTTTGGGAAGTTAGGAACAGGCTTGGCTTAGTTCTTATCGTGCAGAATGCCAATAGACGAAGTGTTGCTTTCATCATATCATCCACACAAACAGGAAAGGTAAACGTCCACTTCGTCATTCGTTACGTCAGAGATTACATGTACTACAGTAATAGCACAATTCTCTAACCTTCTTCTGACAAGCCATCTATTTCTGTAATCTGGACATTTTGCAAATTGGTGCCTTGCTGTCTTTCTTGTTCTTTATTACATCATCACAATCACATCATTATGCACAGACAATACTATTGCTTGGAAGTTACATTTGCAGCTCGACTTGAAACGACTTCAGAAAATTTTCTGTCTATTTCAGATCACTTATGATACCATGTTGCAGAAAAATATTTTGGTTCAAACATTGAAAGTAAAATCAAACATTTCTGCTGGCAAGTCTTTTCTCGAAGATGTAACTTATTGTCACCTGTACTTTTCAGGTTAAAGTGTGGTTAAAGTGGTGGAGATCGAAGGGTAATATTGTTGCTCCACGTGAAAATTTATATCTTGTTGTTTCTTTCTCAGCACCGAAGCATTTTTCCCTTGTATTAAATAATAAAGAAATACAAATGTGGTCATCCGTGCAGTAACATATAATAAAGACATAAAACATGCGTTTTTTCATAATGAAAACCTGTAACTTGCTCAAAATTTTCTGGTGACTTGATCTGTAGTAAATATCTCTACAAATATTAAAACATTTAAAATCAGGCCCACTCCCATGCAACCCGTGCTGCCACACGAGGTGGCTTCGACAGTCAAAGGCAAAAGATCTCTAAAACACCTTGGCCCAAAAATCTGGGACGCCACTGATCCTTCTTTATATGATATTTCACCACCTGCCTTCAAAAGGCAGTTCAAAGACAAACTGGTTAATGGACATAGTGATTGATTATCCTATGCGATATTATGAAACTACGCTAAGGTTAGGGCTGTACACCTGGGATTTTCCGATCTCTGCCTGTTTGTAATGTACCANTGA
>JGI24159J19872_10002296_pt1 | contig 22599 bp, 15 predicted proteins | sample Ectturendosymbi4_FD_19872 | JGI IMG/M metagenome (IMG submission 19872) | reverse complement strand
AAAAAAAAACAAACTTAAGAAAATTGCTAACAAGTCAAAGCTGCTTTAAAGGCAAAAATGCAGATTTTGAATTTGCAAAAATCGCAATTTGCTGTTAACATACCTGTATTGTGAACGGCTTTTGCCAGCAAGCACTTGGACTGTGGTGGGCATGTATGTGACAGCTTTGTCTCAAGAACAGGTGTATGGTGAGAATGAACTTTAAAAATGGAGTAACAACTGTTTGAATATTTTTCTTCCGGCCCAACTGAAACATCAAATAGTGAAGGTAATGTGAATTGCAGCGTCACAGTAAAGTTGGAATAACCTTACGTCTAATGCAACAATGCTTTCAAATACTCCAATATACTCTAATAAGCTGACGTCTAGTGCAACGTCAAATGACGCCGTATATCAGCAATGGAAAGAAGCAATCGAAAACGTTGGCTCGTCCCGTTTTTAAACAATACAAGCACGTAGTATGTGCAACTGCATAAGTTGGGTAATATGATTCAGTGTTGAGGCGCGCTGTTGAATTTACGCAACCAATTGCTGATCAAGCTGGGGAAAAAAAACTTTTCAAAAATTGGTTTTGTGTGCTATATGACACATAATATCCGCATACTGATTTATGTTCATCAAGCGTTGGAATAAGCTCATATTGTCGTTGAGGTTCAAAACGTTTTAGCTGAGTGAAGACATAATACAAATCAACAAACCGTTTGTGCATAAAACTGCCATTGCCTCATCCACAGTCGAAAAGGATTGGACTTTGTAGCTTTGTATCAAAGTAGTTCCATGCACCAGGGGCTTTGAATGTTGCGAAACTGGAGATGTTGCTGTGGCAGTCAACACCACTCATTTCACAGTTTTATGAAGGGTTCTTATTTCAAATTCTTACTTAAAGTCAGTGATGAGCACAAGCGGTAAATTTAAAAGTTGGTTAGAGTCCCAATCTTACGACCTTCTTGTACAAGTCGATTCCAAGTCATTAACTGTCGACCTCGAGTCATGTTTAAAGCGAATTCATTCCGATTCAAGTCATCAGCTGTCGCGAGTCTTGCCTTGTGCTTGTTGAAATTGTTTGTGCTGTCATTTTCAGTCAAAAACGCGTGCGGTATCATTGAAATTAACGGTGAATCAGCTAAGATCCTTCAGTTCTGCTGGATCACGTCAAGCCCAATCATTTGATCAGAATTCTTACTCCAGAGTGCTCAATTTATCCACTGGTAAAAACAAAGGTTAGATCGTCTTATCTCTACAAAACGTAACTTTTTTGATAACGTTATAAACCCACATTGTTGAAAATTGTATGCCAAGCAAAGTAGAGTGCTGCACGGGCCGGGTTAACCCGCGCGGGCTGCAGGTACCCGCATTTCCGGGGCAGGTACGGGACCCGCTATTCGTGCTGGTGGGTGGGGGGCGCGGGTTGGGAGGGTATGCGAGGCGGTTGCGGGTTATGAGTCTGCGGGCGCGGGAAAGATTTCTGAAATTCCTGCGGGTGTGGGGAGGGTTTAAATTTTGCGGAAGTCTGACGGGAGCGGACAAAAATTTCCACCCGCGCTGGACTCTAATACAAAGGCAAAGGAATCAAATACTGCTCCTGTATCATTTATTCCACATGAATGATTGAGTGATTTCGCCCTTGCCACATACACTAATATCAAATTATGGCCGATTTCGCAGATGTTTCAAAGAGCAGAAACATCCTCTTCGACAAAGGAAAGGAAGTTTCGTTATAGGCTACTCGTTTTGCACCCCCAACTTAGGGTATGACGAGAGGTGTGCGGGCGCTCATCTTCGCTTACTCTGTGCCTTCGGCCAGTCGGCTACTGCTACATACTATTGAGCAAGGCTTCTCAAACTTTTTTGTTCTGCGACCCCACTTCAAAAATGAATTTTCTATGCGGCCCCATTGATTTACTGCAGAGAGTCAAGACGTTAGTGATACGTGTAAACGTCCCATTTCAAATCTCAAGTGGCATTTTTGTCTATAGCAAAATAATGAAAATGCACACAGTCCACGAAAGGAAATATAAAATAATAAAAGAACCCCCTAATAGAAACATTAAAGCGAATAAAAGTTAACAATCAACAATTTAGTTTATAAAAGTTATCAAGCACAAGTAACGAAATGGATGCAGTTCATAATTTTTTCACAGATCATCCATTCGTAGAAAACGCAGGACGAACATTGTCAACACGTTTCAAAAAAGATCGTTTTTTGCACTTGATGATTGTCGATTTTGAAACTGCTGCTTCACATAAATATGTTGTAAAAGGGCAAGGATTTATTGAGGCTATTTAAGAAATAGATGTGTACTTATTTCTTGTTTTACTTCAAAATTCACATAACCTCTGTTTCGAAAATTCCAGTTGCCCTCATGTCGGAATGAATGTAATAAGGTCGATATCGGTCAGTACGTTACAACAATGATGACATAACAACGCATAACGTGTTGTGCTTAGTTGATTATTATCATTCGACAACTCAGGCAGACATCCTAGTAAACAGCTGACAGCTTGAAACACGGTGTTGCCCCTAAAAATGCATTAGAAATAAACAAATAATTTCACTGCAAGCCTACTTTCAGTTTTTTTTTATGAAGTCCAGTAAAATGTTTTTTTCTGATTTGTCAGGCCAGTTTGTTTCGCGACCCCATTTGGATTGGCGACCCACAGTTCGAGAAGCCCTGCTAAAGAGAAAGCCACAGAAATGGCGAGTCAGAACCGCTCATGAAGCTTTTTCTTGCAACCATACATCAGCGCCAATCACGAGAACGGACGACCGAAAGCACCGTTTTTCAATTCTTCAGTAAGGCCCGAACGGGTATCGACTCCAGTATATCAACGTGATGGACGTGTAGCCACTTCTATTCTTTTCCACGTATTCTCTAACTTTCTTCAAAAACACATAAGATGAAGTGGTGTTAAATTAAAAGTTAACCTTGAATAAAAGAGGCATTGAAACCACGTTGAGAAGCATCCATGCCAGTTTTCACTATTATATAAAGAGCTCCATTTGTTGAAATTATTGTATTGACACCAGATTTCAGCGATTTCACCAAAGGAGAGAAAGCACTGCGGCCATCAAATATCTGCAATCACAAATGCATGCAGAAAATAATCTAATAAACATTTTTTCATGCATTAATTCTAGTTTATCTTAACATCAGACAAGTTTTCAAGCATCATGGTATCATACGGCTGTTTGTTTCTATGTGGAATAATTTACATTGTCACTTAACGTAGACACCAAAAAGCTAAACCACTTTTTCAAACTTTAGGTAAACGCAAATCAACTACTTGTAGTTACGAGCTGCATTTAGTAGTGTTTCTTGATTTGTGTTACTATGACTCCTCCGCATTGAATTAGTTTCGTATAGATTTGCCAAGCTGAATATTTGCATGTGCACCAAACGCTGTTTAAGTATGAAACGTGTGGCTCACCACTGACAAAGCCTGATTTAGAGCCTGTCTTAGACCTTTTCATACTTAGATAATGTATGAATTTTTTGTCAAACAGGCAATAAATTCCTTCCTACGAAAATATGAAGATAACAAAAAGTAACTGTTTGTGTAATTCAACGAAATGCGATACAGCTTTTCTTAGTATTTGGCAGTTTGAAACATGATTTTGGTGGCTTTCTACTGTTTTCGTGAATGTTCCCAAATAAAATATACCAGTTCTTTTTTTACCTTCAATAAGTGTGACTGCAGTGTATCTGCTTTTACGTTAATCGATTTCACGTATGTAGACGCATCCTCAGTCCTGAATTCTTATTCAATTATATATTTGAGGTCTCCGTCATAAGATCCTATTAGAATAAGATTTGAGGACTGAGGATGTGTATAGTTACGGAAAATCGCCTTCTTTAAACAAAATGCTAATTTTGTGGAGACTAATAATTACTTGAATGCTTAAAAGTTAATAAGTATCATTGGTTTCACTTCAAAATGATTGGCATCACGTCAAACCATTGTTTTTGCTTTTTGAAATTGAGCGTGTTGTCTTGTTTATTTCCATAACTCTGCTTGTTTCATAAAAATTGCTGCTTTGAAAAAGTCTCTATTGCATCATTTGTTAACAACATTTAAAAATTTATCTTGAAATTACCTCGAGACAAGCAATTTCTGTTGGCATAAACGATTATTGTAATGTGTCCCTCCTCCAACAAAAGGTTTTGTTGAGACGGTGACTTCGCGTAATCCTAATCCTTTACAAACTAATAGTTTCTGTGCCAGAGACGCAAATTTTCACAATAGCGTGGAGATCACGAGAGTTTTTGTTTGAAGAATTACTCATTGCAAGATATTTAAGTTCTCAGTCATATCTAAATGTTTTCCTAATGATGCTGGTCACTTTACGTAAGATGTTGCAAACACATCATGAACGTCCAACAAAAACACGAATATCAGACCCACATATGCATAAACAGCATGACAAAGCTCTTTACAGTTGACTATTTGCAGAGTGAAACGTACTTTGAGGTTGTTGCAACAACGCCTCCTCCCAGTTTCATGGATATTCAGTTGAACTTGCCGAGTTGGGTCACGAGCTGCAATCAGCCAGTGACATTCTCGTTGCTCAGTATAGTTGCGCATATAGTTGGGAGAATAGAACGTTTGTGGTTTTTCGGCAGCTTTCCATGTAAATCCGCACGCCATTGGATCAAGTACGTTCGGAGCTACAGAAATTTTAAATAAATCTCGTTCTCACTTTGAAGTTCTAGCAAGAAGAAAAATCGTGATGTTAAGGTTGTTACACAGTATTTCGCAGAAACGCAGCGTACTACTCAAACATTTACGTCTGCAGCATTCACGCACAACAAGCAAGCCTGGTTGAAGCTTCTTGAAGGTTTTTATTGGATGAAGAAATTTGCTACGGACGTTTTTCTGCAGCACATTTGCAATTGCGAGTTGTCTTCAAAATACTCTTTGTCTGCGCGTACTTTTCCTCTGAGTCACATACACTTCTTTCTGATGTTAACCAGGCTTGCGGAGTCGGAGGTAAAATATCCGACTCCGACCCGACCTTTCCAAAATTTCCAACTCCGACACCCGCCTTCCAAAATTTCCCACTCCGACTCCCGATTCCGACCTTTCCAAATTTCCGACTCCGACTCCTTAACATAAAGGGAATGAAATTTGGCTGTTAAAATCAATGGAAATCGTGATGCACAGCAAGAAATCTCTGTTTCAACAAAAGTTTCAAAAGAAATTGTACCATTTCAACAGGAATTCCCATTTTAGGGGTGTGACATAAAATATGATCAATTAGAAACCGGAATCGGACAGAAAATCCGACTCCGACTCCCAGTGTTGTCAGGAATCTGACTCCGACTCCACCCAAAAACCTCCGACTCTTTACGACTCCGCAACCCTGATGTTAACTATGCACCGCAGATTGCTTTCTTAAGGTCAAGATGCACCACGCGATTTTCAGCAACCTCTGCTGGTTCTGCTAGCTCCACACCAAGGTGCAACCACGCCAGGTCTGAGATGTAATCATGACACTTTGTCCTTAATCAGCCTCTGGTTGGGTCGCTTTCCTGTGTGTGCAACCTCTATGAATCGCCTCGTCAATCTTCTTTGGGACTTTCTGGTCACGTGGCTGAACCATCGTAGGTGAGGTTTCTCTATTCGGAGAAATGCATCGAAATTCAATGCTTTACGAATTTCGCAACTGCGTATTTTGTCGCGAAGCGTTACATCGTGAATTCTTCGCAAAAAATTCCATCTCTGCCACTTGTACTTCTTATGGCACTCCTTCGGTCATTGCCCAAGGTTCATGACCACTGGTAAGATCGGAAGAAAGATTGATCTGAAAACTGAAAGCTTTCCGCTATTTGAAAGCTTCATTTTGTGAACCCGGATTGGTGAAACTCACTCAAACTGCGGTTGCTTTACCAATCCGCAGATTTTCGGGAATACCATGGAATTTGACCCATGCGCTGGGATAGTGAACTTGAAATTTGTCCAACGTCCAATTGGGACGGTAGCCATGCTAGCATTTACATCTACATAACAAAATGTCATGTTTTTTTCCATTCGCTTGTTACAGCACTTGGCATTTAAAGATTTTTTACAGTTTTTAGAATCGTCGTATGTGAACCCTGTTAAAAATCCATATGCCCATGACGTGATGTCCTTCGAATAACTAATTTCGTGGGAATCCCATGGCCCATGGGATGTGATATGGGACAGTCACAAGTTGCTATAGGATATTACATAAAAAGGTGTTCTATGGACAAGCCTGGCAATCTGTGCATCAGTGTCTCTAGTCTGCTTTTCGTCACTCGTGAACACTATCCCAAGGTATTTGAACTTTCTCGGCCTGGTGCACTTGTGCAGTGCATTTCCACTTGTAGAATGAAACGACTTGCGTTCCTGGAGAGGCGTAATATCTCGGGCTTTTTGGTGCCGGTTTTCATTCTGGCTTGATCACACGCAGCTGCAATCAAATCAAGTGCATGTTGGAACAGGGTTGCGGAGCCGGGAGGTTTTTGGATGGAGTCGGAGTCGGATTCCGAACAGCACTAGGAGTCGGAGTCGGATTTTTTGTCCGACTCCGACTCCGGAAGTCCAAATGGATCATTTTTTACATCACACTTCTAAGTTGGAAATTCCGGTTGAAATGGTACAATTTCTTATGAAACATTTGTTGAAACAGAGAATTCTTGCTGTGTACCACGATTCCCACTGAGTGTTAGTTGCTACAAAATTGTTGACAGCCGAACTTCATTCACTTTATGTTAAGGAGTAGGAAATTTTGGAAACGTCGGAGGTGGAGTCGGACATTTTATCTCCCAATCCACAATCCTGGCAGAAAGCACTATTAATATTACAAGCTAAAATAAATCTTATGATTTTCTTATGTTCTGTATTCAGAAAATTTAAAATGATCAAATATGAAATATTTCCATAGCTAGGTACTCACTCTTGCTATACAGCACAAAGGTTTCTTGAATGTAGTTCATGTCATTGTTGTTATTGTTTAATTCATTCACGTTATAGAAATAGTAGCTGCTCATAGTAAGTATAATTAATTTTTATGATTGGTAAATATTATTTACATAAATAGATTAATTCAAAGCCTTAGCTCATGTATCTAATGACAATAGCAAAATGCTTTCTTCCAAAACAATTTTAGCTCGCTTCTTTGCCATTATTGACAGGCAAACTTCATTCACGTTATGTTAAGGAGTCGGAAAGTTTGGAAAGGTCGGAGTCACTGGCGTAACTCACGGTGGGGCAGGGGGCGAGCCGCCTCCCTTGGCAAGCTAAGTGTAAAATCCGCGCCCTCTTTATCTGACATTTTGGTATTTAGTTTTTTTGTTTGTTTTTTTTGCGTTTTTCTGGGTGTTTTTGATTTTTTAGCTAGTATAGACATCCATGGCATCCGGATTCACTATCATTTCTTAACTTTTCATCTGACTATTGGCTAGTGGGCCCTTACGGTGGACAGTGGGCCCCCTTGTAAGGGGACCCTTCTGCTACGTTTTGCCCCCTGACTCAAACCTCTAGTTACGCCACTGGTCGGAGTCGGACATTTTACCTCCGATTCCGCAACCCTGTGTTGGAGGCCCAATGTGTAGGATACAAGCGACACCAATCGTACACAAAAAGCAAGCCGTTGATCCTGCTGCTTCCAACATTGTCACTCTTGTTGACTCGGCTGTGACTGCCTATCCAATTTATACATGTATATACAGTGAAGTTGAGTAGCAGCAGTACACACCCTTGTCTAGTGCACAGCACCCACAGCGAAGGGGATTGGAATATTGCTGTTGGCAAGAAAACAAACTTTTGAGCAGGAATACAACGACCTAATGACCGCATTAGCTGGTGGCCATCAGTACCGCACTCCTGCAACATTTCCCGAAGTTTTTCACCGGGTTCATGCTTTTGTGACGTCGATAATAGCAAGTGCAAATACCTTCTGCATACTTCCAACATTTATCGGAAATTTTCTGGAGAGTAAAAATGTGGTCTGTGTGTTGCTACTACTAGTATGGAAACCGCACTGGGTGTGCTCCAGCTTTGATTCAATTATCTCGAGGCGTTTTTTTCAAGGCACTTGGCATGCACTTTTTACAGGAAATTTTAAGGACGAAAATGCTCCGGTAATTAATGCAAACTGAGAGCTTTGATATGAATTTCACACTGCACCTTAATGATTAACAGGAAGCACAAAAACTTTGAGCTGTAGAAAGTTTCTGGATACAGCTAAATTGTGCAAGACAATGAATATAACGTGGAAGGTTTTTTCTCGATTTCAATTAAATGTCTTAACTTGCCATTAACAGCATAGAAGTATCCTGAAAATCCTCGTTCTCTCCTGGCTTCGTTTGTGTAAAATTGCAACTGTATAAGCGGCGTGTACGACATGAACATCAAGTCTGTGTGGATTGTGCGTCGAGAAACTTTCCTGATCAAGCGTCCATCTTCCCCATCCATAACCTGCGCACGATAAGATTTCACGTGACCGCGTAGGTGAAACATTTGATCTTAAAATTTTCTAAGCTTATGGCCTGAGTTAATTTACAGCTACAGTTTAAGTGCTGCTTTCATTACTTTAGCTTAACTGGTTTCAGGTCATTTTGTGGTGGCAGACAGAGACCTGCATGGGCTGGGTATTTTTCAGAATTCCTGGCATCCGGCATGATCGAAAAATTCCGCAGGCCCTAATGGGCCGGGCTTTAAAATCGATTGCTCAAGAATGACTCTGAAAGTCCTTTTTAAATGACATATTCAAGGAAACTTTGCTTCATTTTGTATATTCGCCTTTGCTTAGAAATTAACCTTAGCAGCCTCCCACCCCCTCATCTTTTGGTTGGAGAAGTTTGCTTAGAAGTCAAGCTTCTCCAAATAAAAGATGTATTCCATTTTGAAGTGAGCAAATTCATGTACAAATATACTACTTCTCAGTTACCTGCTACGTTTACCAATTGTTTTAAATTTGTTACAGATGTTCATCCATATAATACAAAACAAATCAAAACTCGACAATTTGCTTTACCAAAAGCACGTTCAAACTCAGGTGCTAAAATGATAAAATGTAGTGCAACAGAAATTTGGTCAAGAATTCCTCCGGAAATAAAACATAATAACGTGTTTGGCACTTTTTTGGCAGAGTAGCCTATAAGAAACATGTATTACTCAGCTACTAGAACCATACTTTGTGTTCTTATTTATTGGTGTACATAACAAGAGGATTGATTTAATTACTTAGCGCTGTTACAGTGGAAAGTGTCAAATCATGAAGTATCTCTGTTATATATTACATCGTTTGGCTTTTGTTGCGTTCACAGAAATTGGTCGCATCAAACCGGTGTATGAAGTAGTGGGATGCCTTTAGTCTATAGATACAAAGCAAGCGCATTTCTGTTCTCATACATGCATTGACAACGAGTTCTTCTCCGCAAAGCATGATTGTGCGACTGGTTCTCAACCTGCTTAAATATCGCGACACCATTGCGGTGGTGCAGTGATCTATAGCTTTTGACGCATTTCCTCTTTAGCATTCACGAATACTTTGAATGTGTAAAAACAGTACATGTTTAATGTGACAACTTTGAAACGTTTTCTTCTTGTGGCTTGTCCTTGCCTGCAACCCATTTTACTTCAATTTGCTGTGTAACCGCATTGCAAATATTACATTTTATACCCAGAACAAAAGACTTTTACTAACTATTATACACTGTTCCCTTTAAACTATAAGCAGCTTCGTCCTTGGGAGGTCTGCAGCCTAATTGACCCTTGGTCCTTCGCAGCCTCCCACTCCCCCATGCATTTTATACATCGATGTACTTGGAAGTCATCGCAGTTCTACATTTAATAATCATTATGGCGTCATTCATGCGTGTGTCTTAAAAGCTTGTATTTCATCAAAGTATAGTAAATGCATTAACGCCATCAAGCGTACACTCTCTACTACCGCCATGTATATATCGTCGTCTTCTTTCATGTATTTGTGTATTTGTCTTTACTGCGATGCATTTTCAAAATCTAGTCTAGTGTCTTGCGTGTGGGAGTGGAGACATTCCACAATACAATTACGTGTGACTGTGAATTCCCTCTGTACGGGCAGGGCTGGACCGGGTCGTTCTCTTGTGCAGGTAGGGCTGACCTGCCTCAAACATTTCAAGCTAAACGGGCCTTAGAACTGGATGGCCCTGGTTAACAATGGACCAGGCCGTAAAAATGTCACAGCTTGGAGGTCTTCAGTGAACGATGCTGTTCGAATGTAAAATGATTAATTAAATTGGAAGTAAAAAATTTTTGGCATATTTTTGCTCTTACGGAAAATGCTTTTGGAAGGCAAACTGAGGTTGAAAGATTGCCTCTCATGAAATTGATACTGCTGCTCAGTAGCTGCATGACTATAGAGTCAACGACTATATTCGAGTCACGATTTTGGTGAGTTGACCCGTGTTCTGTAACAATGATTAGATGACTTGAATCAAGTCACGTTGTGTTTTTGCAAAGACTTTACTCGAGTCACAACTTTTGACTTGTGACTTGAGTCGAATAAATGTAACAGTCTCCGATGCCCTGTTCAAAAGGGCATGTGATCTGAGCCCAAAGCAGTGAGCCTCTGCTGCCGCATTTGTGTCTCTGCGCAGATTTTCGTTCTTACTGTGCTTGAATCTCTGCGCAGATTTTCGTTCTTACTGATGAATCTCTGCGCAGATTTTCGTTCTTACTGTGTTTACTGGAAGCGAAATGTTCACTGATTGCAGAGTATGCATTGTTTCTCTTACTTACGCATGGTTGGAATTAGACCAGAAACACTCAACCTGAACCCGACAGCTCAACGCATTATATGCACGCCCAAGTGAGGCCCGTTTGCTAAAAATTCTTGTAATAGAACAATTAAAGTTGCGACAAGGTAAAATTCAGCAATTACCCAAACTTGAGGTCTTGTCTAAATCCTTGCATTGAATTTAAGACTGAATTAAGCAGAGATTGTGCAACGCTATTTGTTTCTTTAGTGTGGAATTCATCAACTCCATCGCCTCGACAGTGACCAACGCCAAGAGAGCGTCTTGCAGATTTTCACCTGCAGCGCCCTTCTACTGAACCCTTAACTTTTTGTGCCAAAAAAAGACATTCTGCCAACTCCCAAACATTTTCACCTGGGGCTCAACGCCTCCTTTGCTCCTAGCTACGCTTCTATTCAGGAGGACAACTTCCGCAACCCCTGCCTATGCCTTAGATCACTCTTGTATATCCAATGTTTTTATCTCTCTAATCAAAGTCATACCAGCACGCGTAGCTGCAAACGGCCTTTAGCATATCAACACTAACCACACATTTTCTAATATGCTTTATTGCATATGGTAACACACTGTTACTCCAAAGCCCGAATGAAGCCTGAGATTGTTTTCATATCCGACCCGAACAGGCGATATTCGACCCGAATTTTCATATCCGCCCCGAACGTCTTCTAACTCTGCTAAGAATCGCTTAGAGAGAGACACATTGCTGCTGAAAAGCTGCGCATATGCTTATTTTGTTTATGTTAAACTTCTAACAAAAAACTGTTTGGCAGTGGTATCTTAAAAATTTATAGGAATGATCTATGCAGCAATCATTATGTCTTTCTGTTTTTCAAATTATATTTATCGCAAATATTTTGCCAGAACCATAGAGAATGTTAGTTATGCAGTTCTTCAGTTGCATCTGAAAAACTTCATAGAACATCAAATTTCACTGTCATAAAAATGCAACAAAGGATAGAGTAAGTGAAGTCTTTGCTGTTTGGTCAATTCTGTTTTTCCTCTAATATGTTATTTGCCACCATCAACACCTACAGTACATGTCCTGCTGTATAACCACAACTACTACCCGACAGAAATTTTTCCACTGCGAAGTAGTACCAAATAGAGGTAGATGATAATAGTGGCCAATGTAATTTGAGAATCAAAGAAAGGCATTCAAGTTGGTTTATAAACTAAAAGATTGTGCCCAACGCACTTTGAAAACTAAAAACTAGCACTCAGCAGGGGTTGTGACTAAAACATGGCGCGCAAAATTCTTTAAAAATTAAATGATGTCCCCCGACGTAACTTGAGAACACAGATTGTGGTGCCCAAAGTAAATTATAATGGAAATCTAATGTCCAACATAGCTTAAAAACAATATGCATGACAATTTCACTCTGTTTTTTAATTAGTCATTAAGTGCTAGGTTAACCCTTAAACGCCTAGGTGGTTTGCCAATCACCTATTACCTAACATGTGTCGCTAGCGACACGTGCCGTATATACTGGCTAGCGAGTGGAAGGACATCGGAAATAGGAAGTTTTTTTGCAATATCATGAATATCACTTATTAAATCTTGATAAACTAAAGCTCAGAAACAAGAAAAACCTAATAAATTTAACAATTTCACGAATCTCACCAAGAGTTTGACAAACAAAAGTTCAAAAATGAAAACATGTAAACTCTCCATATATGTAAGAACACCATGAAAAGCCAGTAACAAAGTATTCGGTTACTCGTGCAGTACGAACAAAGTACTGTGATAAATTCATGTTCACTGGAACATGGATTCCCGACAGTTTTGGTAAAAAAACTAAAAATTGATAAAAATTTGTTAAAAAACTAAAAATTGATTTTTTACCAAATGTATGGCTTTTTGTCCAAAACTCTTGAACCAGAAACGCTAGAAGGCCAATTAAGACTCAGATTATAGCCTACTTTGCACTAAAACTTGATTCAGAAAATTGGCTCTTTTGGTTGGAGCCCAGGGCCCAATGACCTCGGTCAAGAAGACCTAAAGCTACCACATTACCCCACTTATGATGTCATCCACAAAAAAATGAAACCTAAAGCTTTTTTTTTGATTTTTGAAAGTTTTTTTAATACCAAACTAGAAGACTTCCCGCAGCTTTTGAGGGTTTGAACAGCTCTCTAGCTCAATCGCCTGGAGTTACTAATTGACGCAAGAAACATGGATTTCAGTTATGGATATGCAAAGTGACGCAAAGATCGTTAAACCTACCGGCTTATGAGGTACAATTTTGTGAAAGACCGGTAATGAATTATTTCGTGTATATTTATAGAAAAGCTCTTTAGGTTTGTGGTGCCCGCAGCTTATTAGTGTTTACATCAAGGGTGTCTAACGCATTTGATTTGGTCGCCTAAAATTTTGGCATGGCAAGACTGCACGTGCCGAATACACGGCGTCACAAATTAGTTGGTGACGTCATAATAATTTGACTCTACCCAGCTAATCAGTTCGCTGGCCGCACGGAAACACCTCGCTGGGCGCATGTGGCCCTCGTGCCGAATGTTTGACCTCGCTGACTCGTATGACATGCGTTTGGAAAAAATGTTGCACTATTACCTAGCATTGATCGCTAGTGACCCTATATTTTTCTTCGGGAAAAATTTGATTTTTTCTGTAATTTCACAAACGGGAAGACTTGGTGCGTACGAAAGCAATGCCAACGAGCAACTTAAGGAATATATGGAGTGTCAAAATAGTGAACCATTTGATATGGGTAATACGAACTTGTAAAATTCCGCTTCGGTCGTCGGGTCGCTAGCGACCCACATAGGCGTTTACGGAAAATATTCTCATTTTGATTGACCCGAAACAGTGGCGCAACCAGGAATTTTGTTCGGGAGGGGCCAGTCACCTGACGTTCGTCCGAATATTCCTTCCGTTTAGTTTCGAAAGTTGAAAGTAATACAAAGCATCAGAGAAAAACGTTTAGCAAGTTTGTTGCGGGGGAGGCATGGCTTCTTCGCCCTCATTCTGGCTGCGCTACTGACTCAAAAATGACTCGAGTGGACTTTGCAATGTCTCAAAGTAACTTGGTAAATTTGTGACTCGAATCGCACTCGACCTGAATAAAATCACTAATCAGCTTGAAAGAATTTGAGATGACTCTGACCCGAGTCGAACATGACTGCCTTGTGACTTGATTCGATTTGTGACTCGACAAGTGTGACCTACCACATCACTGCTGCTTCAAAAAACTCATCCTACGGTTTAGGCTGAAATACAAGATAATCAAATTTAGAATGATAAAGGCAGAGTTAGCGAACAGCTGCAACCGCTTTAGCTACGTATTTCTGGATTTGTGCTGTTTGTTTTTCTGCAAAAAAGAAAAAATCTGTGTTTCCAAAAGTCTTCAAATGACCTGCACTTTCAGTGATTGAAAATGGAGTGTTGCCAAACTTTATAACACGACGAACCCCAAGAAAAGTTGATAAACGCCATAAAGAGATGAAAACATAAACGTACCTTGATGTAGTCACAGCACGTTTCCATTTTCATAAAGGTTATTACAAGAACAATTCTTTGACCATAGCTCGCTTCTAATTTCCAAGTGCAATTCTGGTTGTTTGCATAAACGTTGGGATAATTGTCGGAAGTGATAGCTGTTGCTTGGGAACTTGCTTGCAGCTTGGATCCGCACAAGCGCTTGCTATCGACTGCAAAGCGACAGGGTGAAAGGTGATTTTCTCTAAGACCATTTATCGTTTGTCTTTAGTTGGTGCCACAGTTAGATGCCTTAATTTCAAACTAGGGTTTGCGTTTCTTTACACCTGCAGCTGCATGTTATTTCAAGACTTAATAAATAAAAGCTTTAGGCCTTTAAACTTTGGTTATGAAATCTGGATAACTGCATCCAGAGACTACGGTAACTCCGGAAAACTGGATTGAAAACGTCAAAATAAAACAACAAAGCAGTGTGTTTCAATCTGAAAACAATTAACTGAGAGTGGACAGAAAGAAAATCAACATTTAAACGCGTTAAGATTAAACCAAATAATGCTTGTTGCATTTTTAGCTCTGTACGTGTGTAGTTCAACGTGTAAAAGCCAAATTTCAGTTGTACGACAGAACACATAACCCAGCTTTTTAAATTTCTCCGTTCTGTCCGACACGATTCGCCAAATTGACCAATAATGTTTATCTTTGAAAACGCTATGGCGTGGTATTGGTTTAACTGCAACTACAGTATAAACAAAGCGTAAGCTGCGCTACAACATGAAATTAAATTTTAGTTTTTTGCAGTCGTTTTCTTTGTCAGGTGACGTAAAAACAAAACAATTTTGTATATGTGTACGATGCGGCTTTAGTTCTAAAATTTTTTGAAATAGTAGCTTTGTTTAACTCAACACAACCCGGGCAGACAAAGAAAAGTTTTGCTGAAACATCTGGAAAATGATGCATGTAAAATTTCTTGCATTGCACTATTTTCAAAATTTAATTTTGCTTCTAGGGTCGCCTTCATTAGATTTTACTGAGTTTCACATTTTGTTTGCTTTTTGACAAAACGGTAGAAAAGCTTCAAAATGCGCCATTGGAGACCCCCACACTACGTGGGAATGTCAAATCCTAATATTTAGGGCGAATATTTAGGGCCACAATCTGCAATGGTAGTTGAAGTAATCGGTAGAAAATTTGATTTTGGGGCATGATGACGTGCGGTGATCTTCTTTGGACAACAACGCCAATATCAAACATCCAGATAAGAATCACGATTTAGGCTTCGGCTTGCCCGCTTTTCCCAGGTGAACCCAGTAATGCAAAAACGTACTTGTGTGTTCTACAGTAACTGATCAAACTTACCTAGTTGATAGGAAGCATTAAATCCTCTAAATGCCGTAGTTCTGTCAGTTTTGAAAATCAAATACAAACCACTTTCAGTTGATGTAAAGACTTGATAGCCATTATAATTTTGAAAGATGTTCTTTACAATCGGCGATTGCGCCGATTTTCCATCGCGAATCTAAAAGAAATTGTGTAAATGTAACAAAAATTGCATACAAGAAGTGAGTTAGCAAATAAAAAGGGGGGCATTTTAAAATAGTAGAATTAGCAACCAATCTGCAGTTTTGATCATGCCTTTAGTATATATTATGTTGATATACACAATACCAAGCTAAAAATTGCAAATACACAAGTTTTTACCCTACCTGAGGAGACAACCAATAACTTAAGTAAAAATATTATAGCCAACGCCTTTTTGAGCCATTTTAGGTTATCAAAATGACTGGAGACAGTTGGTGCGGTGTTATTTGCAATGAAACTGAAAGAACGACGCATTTCCGAAAGTAAATAGGGGTAAGTCACTCTCCGTGTACGAAGCCATTATTTTGTCCTTGCCAAAAACTAGGGTCAAAAACAACTTTTCTGGGTATTTTAGAGTCGAAATCTGCATATGTATTCAGTAACTTTTAGTTTAGCTGTTTTCAATAGCATTTGTGATGCCTTATGCAGTGTTTGAAGGTTGCTTATGAACAGTCAAACGAGAGGAAAGAGGTTAACCAGAACAACAAATGCAGAAGAAACATCCACTTGTTGGAAACCCAAAGAAATCTTTGATTGATTCACCAAGAGATTGCTCAACCATACTTGGTAAAAACTGCGAATGCATGCCTGTTATCCACTGCAATACTGTGTGTGATAAAGTGCGTTAAAAGTTATTGTAAAAATAACGCTAACGTGTGCTACCAGGCTTTGCCGAATGGCTTTGCTCTTCTTCCTCTTATATTATTAGATTGCGGTCTCTCGTCTTTTTTCTCGTTGATTTTACAAATTTGAGTGTTTTTTTGCTTGGAGACAGTAGAAAAAAGATCGGCAATTGATAAACATTGCAGAAAAGGACCAACTCAACAATACTAGCTTATTGTTTCAGTCTACGCTATCAGATGGGTTTTTCAACAACTTGGACGTGTTTCTGGCAAAAAACGTAACGGCCAGAATGCATTTGTGCACTCAGTACAAGAGCAGGAAAGCATAATTTACGAAACTACTATCAGTCTCGGTTTTCAGTTTTGAAACACTTCCTCAACATGTAGTGGAATGGCATCATCAGTGAAACTAAGCAACTGCATGGTTTTTAGCTATAGATAAAATGACTAAAACCACGCTGCAAACAGAATTGTTAGCAGGTCGATATGCCAACACTTTGCAAACATAAAAAGAAAACAGAATATATTTTGGTACTATAGCCCCAGGATGATTAAAAGTTATTGAAATACAAATTTTAAAAAAATCGTTCAGAATAACTTTTAAAATAATGAATTCGGCTATAGAGAAATTGTGATGCATAACCCTACAATCTCCAGACGTGCACTGCTCAGATATGCTGTTAAAACCAACTGAATCGTTCTCGTATGCAATGAAAGCCTATGCTCCATTTCATTTGTTGGAGCGAATGCGCGAGGGGTGCGGGCTAGAATCCAATAAGGGATCGTAAAACGTCATGTAGCATTATGCATCTATAAGCCATTCTCCTCACCTACACAGCTCAGTGTTTACGACGCTCTTCAGGGCATGCTATTTGGGATGTGATGGAATGCATAAAAAGTTGAGACAAGCAATGAAAAATGAAAATTCAATAAGAATTCTGCTTCATTTAACGTCATCGGCTTTACCGAAAAAAACTTGAACGCAAGTTTCCTGTTTGTTTATGTCCTTGATTTACAGTGACTAAGTTGTTGTCTTACCTCAAGAAAATCTGTTCCGCTTTCAAAACGAAAGTCGTACAGAATAAGCTGCACTTGTTTGAATTGTTCTTGAGATATAATCAACCAATGACATTCCAGTAGTGGCGGGTATTCGATAGGATAGTTGGGTGAGTGGAAGTGCCGTAGCTGTTCCGTCGCCACCACGCTAAACCCACATGCTCCTGGATCGATGGTATATTCGGCTGAAAAAGCAAATTTCCTGTGAGATGGCCAGTTTTCAGTTTGTGCAAAAAAGCCACAGCACAATTATAACTGATTAGGCGTAATTAGTCGCAGTCAATGCTTATCACAAAGTAAGATTTATTTGAAACGTTTTCCTATGCTTAAACGCTTGTTTTAAAAGTAACATTTATTGCTGGATAAGCCATTTTTTTACCTGTTGTGGCATATACCGAAGCCAGGAATCCTCGGCTTGTGACGCTCCAGTCCGAAGATAACGAAACGAGCATTTTGTCAAAAGTGGACTCGAAGATTCTAATGTATTGGAGGGTGTCTTGTCCTATTTTCGCAATTTGTCGTCCATTGCGACCTTCGTATAACTAAAGCAAGCATGAAAAAATTTGCAAACAATGATAATTTTACTGACTAAAAAAGTTTATCCATCGTATCACAAATTGATATCAATGAAGATTTCTTGTGTTTATCAACAATCGCTTCACAACTACATACCTTTAAATTTCAAAAGCACAAAAACCACTTTACAAACTTGCAGCCTATTTCTTTCTGCTTCGGAGACGCCAGGAGTTCGATAAAAAACTTTAATAAGGTTCTACTGGCGCTACAAACATAAAAACACGTTAAAAACTTGCTAACGTTTCGATAGTCAACTATAGAAACGTTCGCAAGTTTTTAACTTGTTTTCATGTTTTTAGCGCAAGTAGGGCCTGATCAAAGTTTTTCTTGTTGCAGCCTATTGTTAGAGAAAATTTCATAGCTGGAGAAGTTGCTGTGCTATACTAACATATATTTTGTCGCAGCATGGTTCCAAATCAAAGTCAGTAATGTCGATGAGAATGCGACGACCAGCGGGGACAGTCAGAGTCCAGTTGCACACCATATTGATTGGGTAATCAAAAGGATAGTTCGGGGACTTCAGTTCCGTGGAATTCTCAGGTAGGTGTATGTGCGATCCGCATGCGTAGGAAGGGCCACCTATAATTCATTGTTAAACGTATCCATTTGAAAGGAAGTAATCATCAAGAAACACATATTGGGTTTGCAATTACATTAAGGTCATACCAGATCGAAGTTGTCATCGTTATGAAAATGACTTATGATATCCGTTGTTTTGTGGAAATTTGCTTTCGGTTTTAGGGCTGTTTAAACAGCGAAACAGTGAGTTTTTCCCCACCACTGTTTGCTGAAGAAAACCACTGAAAACAATCGACACGATTTTCCAAATTTATGCCTTTGTACAACAAAATAATACCTTCCTGAAACTTCTTAGAAAATTTGATGGAAACAGGAAGCCTTGCTTTAACATTGATAAGAGGAAGAACCGGGTTTTCCAAGACATTTATACCCTTGCATTTGTGTCATGGAAAAGTGGATAAATTGCGGGATGAACAAAAATTGTATAAAACGGTTTGAGCTACCCTAAGAAATCAGTAATACTCATTCCAATTATATTCAACAGTTTGAACCATTACAACAATTATATGGACCAGGAGCCTTGCATTAGTGTGATGTTCCCAAGACCAGTTCACCTAATTACCTGGGGTTTGCTCCGCTTGAGCTTTAAACCCATCTCCTTCGATGTTGACATCCGATACGAGCCGTATTTGCATCACATTTGATGAGGAGACGAATATTTTGTTCGCTGAAATGGACTCGTCAAACAATTTATCCATTGACCTGCCAGTAAGGCCGTCAAAGATCTGTAAACAATCACATGCATCGCCTGTTGAACAAACCTTTGCTTGAAAACATCAGCATTTCACACACTGGGAACCTGTGATGATATATTGTGCGATGAGTGACTTATTGCCACTACAATATACGACAGGCGTAGAAGTCGGGGGTGCAGGGACGGCTGTAGCTCGGGGTGCAGGGTCTGTAACCGCCCCGGGGTGCAGGGACTGTAAAGTCGGGGGTGCAGGGACTGTAACCGCCCCAGCAATTTTGTTTTCTGGCAAATTTATTTCAAACATGGAAAAGATGTACATCGAAATCGTAATCATTTAAAGATTTTTTTGTATGTTAATTAACGTCATTTCTGATATTAATAAGTTGAAGGTTGAGTTAGGTATGTCTTTTTATTACCTAGAGAAGACAAATTTTAATTTTTGTTGAAAATTTACTTTTTGGGCATGCTCATGCTATTTGATTTGGTTTGATTTTTGTTAACTGTGTCACTTAATTGCACATAACACTTAACCTTACCTGCTGTGTTATACTGAACTCATTGGATGTGGTAATGACCCGTAATAACAGCAAGAAAGGCAACAAGGAAGAATCAATTCAAGCAGCTGAGACTTTTTTGAATCATAATGACTGCATGACCTCAGCTTTCTCCATAAAAATCTATTGATAAGTCTGATGAGTTGTTGGATACACTAAGCCTACTAGATTAAAATATATTGGCCTAAAAATCTTAAAGCTTCATCTTTTTCAAATTGCGATGGCTCGATAATAGGCTTAAGAGTGTTTTTGAAAAAATCAGAGTTGTGTTTGATTAATGTGTATCTACCATACTGCAGTGGAGCTAAAACGGATGAATTTTTAGCATACTTGGGCAAAATGAAACAATTATGTGAGGAGCTGCAATGCCCAAATATTTGTTTTGTGGGGGACTTCAGTGCTGGGGCCACAAATGCATTTGGTGGTTTGTTAGAAGACTTTTTTATGGAAAATGATTTTATCATTTCTAATTATGCACTACTACCCCAGGATACATTCACATACATTAGTGATGCACACAACACAACTTCATGGAAATACCATTTTGTCTCATCCTTTTCAGTGCATCAAGCAATGTTCAATATGGATGTGCTAACCGAGTGCATACTTTCTGATCATCGGGCTGTGACAGTCAGCATTCAGTGCTCCCACCTTCCTGAATTTGATGATGAGGTGATGCAGCCCCATTCAAGTCGAATTGACTGGCTTAAGGTCACGGCCCAGGAAAGAGAGGACTACTACCATGAAAGAAAAAACCTACTTGATCAACTGCGATTGCCCATAGAGGTCTGTCAAAACTTTAATTGTACAGATGAGAAACATCTGGAAGAAATGGAAAATTTATATGCAGAGCTGACCAGTGCTCGGCTTGCTGCTGCATCCCATGCAATCAAAACAACAGGTAAAAAGAATGAAGATAAATTTAACATTCTTGGCTGGAACTCGGTGGTCAAATCAAAATACCAAATTGCAAAGGCAGCCTTCCGGCTATGGGTAAACTGCAATAGACCCAAGACTGGTGGCATATACAGGAACATGGCTAAAGCAAAAAAAGATTTCAAATTTTCATTGCGGCAATGATGTTGAATTACATAAGGCCAATGGCCTAGCAGCTGCACTACAGGCTGATGAGACTAAGAAGTCATTTCAGCAAAAGGTAAATAAAAAACAGACCCCCATCATTATCAACATTGGTGGGAGGGGCAAATGGTGGTTTAGAGATTGTTAAAATGTGGAAAGACTATTTCAAGGGAATATTAAACTCTGAAAACTCTGCCAATGGGTCTGCAGAACACAGCATAGACTGCAAGAACTACATGGGTCTTGAAATACCCATGTGCTCTTTTGTCTCCTTGACANCACTTCTTCAAAAGCTGCCCTTGAACAAAGCTCCAGGGCCTGATTGTATTTCTGCAGAGCACTTGCTGTATGCAGATGAATCTCTGCGTTTTTTTTCTCAGACACAACAATAGTTCCCATATGCAAAAACAAGAATGGGAATATGTCTGACACATCAAATTACAGACCAGTGGCAGTAGCCACAGTGGTGTCAAGGCTACTTGAGCACTTCATATTATCTAGCACAAGGATGGCCAACCTGTGGCGCATGCGCCATAAGTGGCGCTTTCGATGCTTAGAAGTGGCGCATTGCATCCTTTTGATGACAACAAAGTAAGCCACTCCTACTCATTAATTTACTGATTTTATTTTTCTTGCACGCCCTTTCTAGCAACGCTGTGTTTCTTTCAGATCAATCTGGCTTTACAGTAGTTAAAAAGATAAGTATGCTTATCCTCCCTGTGGGAATGTAGTCCAATAACAAGCGTTATGACGTTTTAACAACCTCGACGTTACGTGGTGATTTTAACGTCTTTGAAGAAATTATTGGCTTTGAGCAGGCTTGCGCAACATACGGCCCGCTTTTCTTGCGGCCCGCGAGAGTTTTTCAGTTGTTGAAAATGTTAGAAAAGCGTGACCTCGAATAAGTAATTGTCGTTCTAGAACTTCTTCCATACTGCAACAAAATCTCTACATCGAAATGAAATAGACTTTTGCGTCCCGCGGCAAATTTGTGTTGATAAAATTTGGCCCTTTGAGCTTTCTGAGTTGTGGAGCTTTCCTGGCTTTGACTCCCTCCATAGAAATACAAGAGAATCATAGACATTGGACAAAGTGAAGTCATGTCTAGGAAATCAACAATTAGATTTAAGTAAACGTTTAAGTGTATGCACTGATGGAGCACCGTCAATGATTGGTAAAGCTGCTGGAGCCGTAGACTTGCTGTAAAGCTTTTTGGTCGTCCTCTCCTAAAATCATTGCATTATTCACCAAGATTCTCTGTGTGGAAGTTTTGAATTTGTAACATGTTATGGTACCAGTTGTAAGGTGTGTGAACAAAATTAGAGCAAAAAGATTAAACAGAAAACAATTCAGATAATATTGTGAACTGCTAGATGAGGAATATGGTGATCTCATCCTCCACTGTGAGGTGCGTTGGCTTTCTAGAGGACAAGTGCTAAAACGATTTTGGAAACTGAAACACACTGTGCATGATTTTCTAGAAGAGAAAGATGAGCTGCCCAAGAAAAGGGCCCTTGTGTGCAATGAGAACTGGTTGTTAGGTTTAGGATTTTTAGTTGATGCTACCAGCCATGTCAATTACCTCACTTTGAAACTGCAGGGCAAAACAAACTGTTTCCTAGCTTAGTAAATGACATCA
>JGI24159J19872_10002294_pt1 | contig 22601 bp, 11 predicted proteins | sample Ectturendosymbi4_FD_19872 | JGI IMG/M metagenome (IMG submission 19872) | reverse complement strand
AAACAGCTCAAAACATTGAATTATATATATCTTGAGTATTTAGGAAGCTGTTGGAAGCTGTAAAAAAAGTTGCAAAAGTTGCAAAAACTTGCCCTAGTGATGAGGTTTTCAAAGTGAGACAACATGCTAAGCTAAAGAACTGAATTACGGTAGGCTGACCGCAACAGGGTTGCCAGATTGGCTTTTTTGACGCCAAATTTCACAAATTTGGCTTTTTTTAGAGGCAGTTGGGGTCAAAAAAATTTTTTGACTTTTGGCTTTTTCTTTAGAATATTTGGCTTTTTTTGGAGGCACTTGGCCCATACTATCAGACTGGTGTTTTGGCTTTTTAAATGTCTTTCTGAAAAGTCTTATTAGACATTTTTGGACAGTGGTTAGTGTATTTTCTCAAAAGTTATCTGGAAGCCCATAAACGAATAAAGTTGTAGCATATCTGGCAATCTATAATGCCACAGGTTCAAGAGGAAACACTGTACAAAATGTGGAATATAAAGATTTGGAATTGGAAAATGTGGAATATAAAGATGTTCTTGTAGAGTGTAAAGGTAATGCTACAACTTTATTCTTCTAAAATGTCCTACAACTAATAAAGAATTTTTAATTTCATATTTGTTTAACAATTTGGCTTTTTTCTACCCGGTTAGGCTTTTTTTCACACATGGTTTGGCTTTTTTTCTCAAGAGATGTCTGGCAACCCTGGACCGCAATACATCATGCGCTCTATGCAGCATTGCTGGCAATATCGTGTCGCCGTATTATTCTTCTTATCTGATCATACGAGGTCATGCAAAATAATAAGTACGTGCAGGTTTTGTGCAAGGTTTCTTCAGTCCAGAGGCTCGCTTTGCAATATTTTTATGCTCATATTCCGGAATACAGCGTATTGAGACTTGTCAAGCGCGTTTGAAGTTAGAGTTGTCAGACAGAAGAATGACAGCTTCTGACCATCCATGCAGAACCGCGACCCGCTCTGAAAATTTGCAAAACAGCATTCGCTGCAAATTGCGATTCACACTGAGGGCATATTACTGACAAAATATTTAAATATTTTCCCACAAATACCTATAAGAGTTTGCAACTAAACATTTGTGAGCGAGGTTAACAGGAATTGGGTCTGAACGAGCTTAAAAGGAAAAATTGGGGATTATATGGAGATGTCGTAATAAAATGCCAATGTCAACAAAAATTTGCAAGAAGCCAGAATCAAGCCCATCGTTCAGTTATGAAAACACTTTTACCGAAGGAACAAATCTGAGGCTAGCCAAAACAGTGCACCGCGATGAATATGTTCTTTCATTAGCTAAAAGTTGAAAAAGTTTACCATGAGCTCAAGTGAATTTTGCTTAAAAAGCATGAACATCGGGCTTTTTACTGGCCGAAATACGCATTCATAAAAACCTGTCTGATGTCTAGACTTGTTAATGTCCGGGTGCATGGCACGTGTTTAGATTAATGCCATTGTGTACGTCAAATACGCTGTAAATGTTAACAAGTATTGACTAAGGCCTACGTGGACGCAACAAGATTAACATCCGTAATCCACAAACCAGCACTACTCAGTCGGGGCAAGCTTAGTAGTGATTGCTAAATAAGCTCTTCTAACTACTAAGTCTATTTTGTTGTCTGAACAGCAGACTGCGCAAACGTCTAACTTTATTCATAAGGACTAAATCAGTGGTTTTCAACCTGGGGTCGCGAACCCCGGAGGGTCGCGAATCATTTTTAGAGGGGTCGCGAGTTGATATTTCATGTACACAGCTGTATTACATACGATTTATTCGAGTTTTGGATGGGGTCGTTGGGTTATAGTGGGTTAATATGGGTCGCAGTACAAAAAAGGTTGAAAACCACTGCAGTAAAGGTATCTTGCTTCTATGCAATACAAAATCCGAGAAGACTATCTGGACTAGCCATAATACATTGTTTTCATAACAATCATTCAGACAAAATACATTGACCAAGTGGAAGTCTGTCTTCTGGACGTATACAGCTAGACATAGGCTTAAGGCTAGCTTCACGTTCAACCAGGGTAATCTATTCTTGAGTTATCGGAAGAAACATTTTGGAAGGATGTAGCTTGCACCCAAAAACTTCATGATAAAGTCTGAAAAATTTGGTGGTTAAACAAGGGCGTCCTGCTAGCAAAAATTTGTGGCCTCCGTGAATATAGGCTGTGATCAAACTTTAAGTAAATTTCCATAATAAAAGTTCATAGACCTTTCAGAGCTTGTTGAGAAATTTGATGGTATTAAATTTTGTCGTAAAGGCACAACGCACAGGTTAAGTGTATTTTACAAAATCAGCCCTGTGATATTACTGGTGCAGAATTACTACAAAGCACAATTGCATGCATCAGTATTCGGGAATCGTTTTAGTTTTAATGTTTAGTTCAAATCGCGGCAGAAATATGCTGTTTTAAATGTGGCACAACACGAGATGTAAAACACGTATGCTCCCCAATGCAATTTCAATTTGGGTGGATTGAAGCTTCGTTTGAGGGACTAAGCCTACAAAAGTCTCCCCTTGGCGGCGGGACTGCCTCTACATCTCAGTAGAAGCAAACCAGTTGTAGTTTATTGCGCCTCCCCGGAATGCCTGGCACTACTCAGTATGGAGATAAAAGCTACCGTTGTGATAGCTACGGGTAATGAAACGGTCGTTTATTTTGAAATGAAACTGTTGTTTATTTCCGTAGATCAGGTCGGAGGGCCGGTACATTGTCCAAAGCACCAACAGGGTTTCCGAAACGAATTCGAGTGTCCCTGAAGAGCGATACAAATCGAGTAGTTGAGTGGCTTGTTTTAGTTAGTAAGCGCATCCGGAATTTGGTAGGTAGCGCAGCGTGAGGTGAAGCGTTGAAAGCCAACATGTTTCTTTCATGCGAAATAAACAGCTAAACCAGTAAGCGGGTCACCTGACAGCTTCACTGATCTTTTCGCAGAAACTCACTCAATGTTAAACGCCGACAGGTGGGAGCACAAGATATGTCCAGTATCAATGTTGATGTTATCTGACGAAAAGGTTACAAACTGTGACTATTTGTCATCTGGTCATGATATTGACTTTCGGGACTGGACGCGAAACAGTCTTTATTGCGCGAAAACCGAGCCAGTTTTGCTCATGTTACACAAGGCGTGTGAAAATATGAAAAATTGTGTTTCTGTAAGTTAAAAAAGGTAATGCATCACGTTCTTAGATGCGCTGATGCTCGTGAAGCCGAGACTTGCCGGTGACATTTGCGATAGGACTGTTTGCTTCCAAGTACAAACACGGCCATTATGAAATGGGCTGTTTTGAGGTATTGCAGGTTGAGGCTAGCGTTGTCAATCGAAACTTTCTGTTAGTAGTTGCTGTTTTTCTGGTGCTTGTCTTCATAGTAGTTACACTGACATGCATTTTGGGGATATGGTTTGTATTTTAGAGGTTAGCAATTGTAGGAGACTTTGAAAAGATTGACAAAAAGTTACCCCGGCAGGCGTAACAAATTCTGCAAAAAACACGCTACAGCCATAGGCGTATAGCCGCCCAAAATTATAGGGGCTACAAATTTTTGCCCGAAAAACATGTTCATGCAGCATGTCCCAAAAGTACATTTTCAAAACATGTTACAATGTTAACTTGTTTAAGTCATGAAAAGACACATCTAATGCAATTTTTACCCCATTATTACCGGAAAAGAGTTAAACTGATTAAATAATTTTGAAAAACATTTACAATTTTTATAATTTTTTTCCCTGTTTGAAAATGTTTTTGCCCCTAATAAAAATAATTGGAGGCTATAGCCCTACTTGCACCCGCACCTATGCTCTTTCCGTAAAAACACCAAGATGCTCAGAGCAGATGTGGTAAAAAAAACTTCACAGCAGTGATAAGAACTGAAGCAGCAGTGCTAAAAGTCATCAAGCAACCATCATTTATGGCGATGGCTGGGTATTAAGTTAGTCATAAAGATTGTTCCAAAATACGTTCCGGTTTTCCATAAAAGCATGTTTTTTGTATAGGCACTCTGCACCCAATCAAATTGCTCCACAGTAGGGCAACTTGAGAATGAGTTTTAATGGCGGAAGAGGTCTTCCTCCACTTAAGTCGAAGTTCGCTTTTTAAACTGAAACTTCTATCTTTCAGGGGGCATCATGATTTTGTTGTCTCAGTCATCTCTATATCTCTTGTGAGATAAAGAGATGATTATAGGTGGGGCGTGGACAAAAAGAGGTTGGGAAACGCTGGGCCAAAGGGAAGAAAATTCCGAATTCCATTTAGGTTTGATTTGAAAATGTCCTTATGACATTTTTGTCAGTTTCTAAGGAAACTCAAACATTTTAAGGGCGGTTTCGCGTCACGTCAACCCCCGTCTGGCTGTATACCTTCGTTTTTTATGTTGTTTATCAGCCACACTAATGCTAATGCAGATGATTTCGGAAGGCCAAGTTAGAAACCACCATTTCCTGTTTTAGACCAAAAAAATGTAACGCCTGCGCGAACAAATATTTCTTTGTTGGAAACGCAGGGTCAACCTCAAATGGAAACCAGTTCTTTAATCCCCCTTTTTAGTTTGGTTCTGTTGGCATACAGATGACGGTTGTTCTACAGCAGTGGTTCGTAACCCGGAAGGCACGCTTTCCCAGGGGGACGGCAATCAGCCGCATATAGCCAGGGGGCAATGGGAACAATTCCTCCTCCCAAATTCTGAAACGTTGCACCAACTTTTTTCAGGTTAGTCAAGCCTTTGATATATCAGTCATAGAAACAATTCAGTGGAAATCAACGAAACTTATTAAAGGAGCCTATCCTACTCCAGATTTGAATCGAACCTGATTGCATCAGTATGGTTCAAGAATTGTCCATGATTAATCAAACATTGTGTATGGTGTAACTGTTAGGAAATTAATATCATGGTCGACCTTTACCTGAGGCGCTCCGTGTGGAAGTTGGTGATTATAAGGAATACACGTTTGTAATAACCGCTTGTAATCAATAAACGCGAGTAAAAGCAATGAGTATCGCTGTTAACAGCCGTTTCTGGCGCACCAGCTCGCTGTATCCCACCCGATGGTGATGTGAGCTTCATTTCAAGAACATCGCAAAAGTTCCTCTCTGATAACTCTGCATGGCGTGCTACAACTTTAACTAATCTTGTTTACAGTGTAGGGGCGTAACGAGGTTAGATGGCGTCCGGGGCAAGGAGAACGTTTAGCGCCCTCATGTTCGAAACTGAGGTCTTTCGGAATCAACACTGTATTGAACAAAGTACTTGCGACATTGGGAATTTTCGACGTCCGCCGCAGTGATTCAGCGCCCCCATAGTGATTCTGGGAATTGTTCCACCTTGCCACCCACTCATTACGCCCCTGCTACAGTGTCAGCCGAAGCCTTAATGTACGAATATCGCAGATTTTTGTTTTTTTTAGTTTTAAAACTAAATGCGTGAATATGGCAGTGACATATATTTTATATGCCTTGAAGCTCAAACTTGGAAAAGTAGCAAAAGTAGCAATTAAGTTTTAAACTCTTCTTTTTTACGGCATAGTCACTGTTTAGCAACAATAGCATTCGTTCTAGATATATTTCTGTGATGATTAAACATGCATCGTGACGGTTCAATCACAATTATGTGGAACCTTAGCGTTTACATCAAGGATTTCCCCTTACCTTGCCGACGAGACGTTATTTAAACACTACTGGATTTCAAAAATACTTCAAGCGGTTACCCTAAAATGACTAGTTAGATGCACCAACCAACCGTTGTGTGAAGCTGCGGCAACAAGTATTCCTTAATTTTACTGCAAAGCAGTGATGATAACCGTTTGTGGCTTCGCTTTCGCAAATTCACAACCGTTTTCACACTTTGTGTAGTGCAGACTGGATGGGTCAAAAATAGGCAAATTTATTTAGAAAACATGTGTAACTTCCCCAATTTACAATGTTGTCTTTATCATATTTGTGAATTACTTTGTGAACTCTAAATAGCTATCGAAATACCTAATCGTTTTTGGGAAGCAATCTTTGTGTAAGGAGTGTAAAAAATTGCTGCCTCAGTCACATTTCATAGCTGCTTTTTAACACATAAAATCCAAACATTTTTCAAAAGCGTTAAGACACTCTAGCGTTTACGTTCATCAACAGCATACATCAATTGGTCACTCAAGAATAGGACGAGAATAGAATCCACGCCTCATATGAGTGCAAGTTTTGCAGAAGACCTACTTCGGAAGTCGGTATCTTAGAGCAGGGGTGTGCAACCATGCAACACTGCCGGGCCAAATACATATAACCAGTTGGCCCGTGGGCCACAGCTGCTTGTGTCAAGCTCTGCGTGTTAGACAACGCGCTGACCACCCGCGGAAGATTGGCAATACCCTTTCAAAATCTGGACCTTTCCGCGGGCCACAAAATTTCAGCTCCCGGGCCACGGGTTGCACACCCCTGTTTTAGAGCAAAGTCGCTACTCGACTTCGTTTAAACTTTAGTGTTCATCAGAACCGAGTAAATATACAGCAATCGTAATGACGGCCACGATGAATTTTTGCTCAACTGCATTATTACCTGCAAGACGCATACTGCAGATCTTGCACTAATAGCATCGAGATTTTCGCAAGCGTTTTTGCAAGAAAGCTTTACGAGTGGCTTTGATCCATTGTAGAAGTTTGGAACTTCACCAAAAACAAACTTATAAAACTTGTCAATTTAAAAAAAGCAGACTTTTTGTTTGGTGGCTTAAATCTGAACACAATTTTTCAGGACCAAATCGCCAAACAAATGCACGTTTTGTGGATGCTGTTTCAAACAAAAGGGGCGTTAAATTTTAAATTTTGAAACTTGTTTGTTGTTTGTCCCTGCTATTAAAATTTCTGGCTACATGCCGGGCGTCAGTAAATTTCCAGGGAGCGCCAACCCTTACGCGGTCTACAACATGAAAAGTTTTTGAACGTCTTTCAAAACTTATTTAAAGTTGGGGGGGCTTGAAACAACGAACAATTACTTAAGGGGGACGTGGAAGAGAAAAGATTAAGAACCACTCTTCCTACAGCAGTGCGTTCTATGTAGAGAACGATTTATCGCCCAACTGGGGGCGATAACATGTATTGCATATCACCCACCCTGGTGGCGGTGAGAACCTCTAGGTGGGGGTTAGGAGACCCAGTTAACAAATGCATTTATGTTGTCTTATGTACTTTGAGTGACCAAATGTTATAAAAACAGTATGATCAATAAACATATATGCATGTAATTTATAACCAAGAACTTAGCGTTTCTGAAACAAAACAGAGGTGAAATGCTAGAAGATAATTTGACGAACAGCAGTTTCCATCACTAAGGTAAGCTGCACAGTAAAACTGCCCTCTTCAATTACGAAATAATTATGATTGAAATTCTCTTCAGCTGTACTTTTTATCACGGGTAGACTGTTACTTAAATATGCCTGTTTCGTCACAATGACTGTATGTCACCGGTCACGTGTGAGAACTGCACGCTTGCACAATCAATTTAGAACCAGCCTGTAAGCAAAACGTGAGCCAATTTTGGACGGAGTGGTTTAAATGATCACAAATATAATAATAACCTTGTACGAATTCAATTCGAAAGTAGAAAGGCAATTTATATGTTTTACAGATCGTATTAGGTGCTAACAAGAATAAATAATTACCTGATGGGAATTGAAAAGATTCCAGAAAACAGAAATGTCTTTCAGAACGTACTTTACCTTTGAGTAGCGCCAAGGTAATCTAGAAGGGAGATGGAAGAGCCCAGGCCCGTAACAAGCTTGGGACACCATGGGGGGCGAAGAGTTTTCTGAGAGTGGGGCAAATTTTTAAACTATGTCCAATACTTTCAAAATATGTCCAACATATTTTTCCAGGGGGCGAAATTTTTCTAGGGGGGTCTTCTCCCCCTGATTACGGGCCTGGAAGAGCCAGTGGACGATTGCTAGTGCTACGGTTAAGTTCAAATGCTTTCAACATCTACAGATTAAATTAAATCTTGCATTGCTCCGAACTCAAAATTTACTAAAAATGTGGTGTGTATTAGCGGATTGATCAAACGACACCAAAGGTTTTAGAAGTGTTATGCTAAGGTTAGACAATGTGGCGGATAGTGACGAAGAGTTTAAACGCCTGTTGCTGCACACAGAAGGTGGCTGTCAAAGGGTAACGCCTGAGACGATTCTATTCACTGTTGGATACAGATGTCTCTCTGTATTGAACTAAGAAACATCAAATGTGACGTTGCTTACATGTCAGATATCTTCACAAGGTTCAGTGAAGTTAATTTACAATTGCAGGGAATGATGTTAACCTCATTAAAGCCAAATCAGCTATCTCAATCTTCTTGTCCATGTTTACTACTGTTCAAACGAAATGTACCCCCTCATGAACTCTAACAGTTTCCAAACCTTTCTGAATTGGAGACCACCATACCAGATGATGTCCTTCAAATTTACTGTGTCCACCTGGACGAGTTGCAAAGAGACAAACCTCAGATACAGGGATCTTTTAATGATTAAGGTACAAGATTGGGTGATCAATCCATTTTTAGATGTAAATAGTGAAGAAGCAGGAGTGGTCGAGGAAAAACTGCTTGCAATCCGACTCGACATTGAGCTTAGACCAAAGTTCAGAAAATCTTATCAGGATTTTTGGTTGCAAAAGAAAGTCTCAGTTGTTGTCCAGTATTGTGGAAACAGCGAAGATTTATATCACTGCCTTCCCAAAGCCACATTTAGAGGAAAGGGGCTTCAGTGCAGTCGGTTTTCTTTTTTCAAAGCAAAGAAACAGACTAAATATTTGTGAACGTGCCACGTGGGGATCTACGACCTCTTTTGAATGAGTTCCAGCCTGAAGAAGCTGATATCCCTTCAGCAAGCACAACCATCTCGGTGAAATTGCCATCGCAGTTATATTGCTTGGTTAGATGCTGTTTGTCTTCCATGCCTCGGACATAGCTAAAACTGCNAAATGAGTTAAATTACTAAANTAAGTTTTATCGTGAAATACGTCTTTGATCTCATTCTTGTTTTAATCATTTTCAAACATACCAAATGTACCGTACAAAAATGGTGTTTATATGTGTGTTTGGCATGGTAGGGGGGCGATAGAAATATTTTTGTCAGAAAAGGGGGCGCTAGCCTAAAAAGGGTTGGCAGCCACTGCTCTATAGGCTGATCTCTTCTACTAGCAAAGCAAGTTTTGTTCGCAGAAAGGTAGGTAGGAGCCGCAACTTGTCAGAGTGCGACAGAAGCTCAATAAATTACGTAAGCGAAAGAAATAGCGTTGTGATTCAGACGTGGAATTGAAGTGCACAAAAACAAGGGGCAATCTATGTTCTCTGTGGCTGTTTCGCAACTTCCTGCTTCGAAAACAGAGATCGTAATTTTTGTAGAAGTCACAGATTGTTTTTCCGTAAGCTTTTTCCTGCCGCAAAATTGCTTTGCTACGCTGTTGATTATTGTGCGCGTTTCTTTGCATGCTGCGTTTCTTTTGCACCACGACTGCTACGTTGAAGGTGATTTATTTCGATACGGTTGCAAAAGTGGGAACCCCTACTTCACCCACATGCGAAGGCTATAACACCATCATTCTGAGTCAAGCCTTGCGTCGACTCAGCTTGCATATGCTGCACTTAACATCTGCCTGTGTAAAAAATTCCATTGAATCTCAGGCTAAGAGATTCGCTACAAATGGAGTTCATATCAACCAGAGTTGGAACTCGATGTTTTTGTGAGAGTTACGGGTGAACTCCTGAGTGCTTGACGTTGAATACAACCGAGCAGCACTGAAAGACATCCCTAAACCCGACTGCTGTTTAGTCCAAACATTTTGAACCGATTAGGTATTTTGCTTTTTCAAAAGTACGTTTATTCTAAGCATACACGGATCAAAAATTGATTTGTTTCATTTCAATAAATAACAGGATCTAGCAGATTTGGCATTCATGAATAGGCTATACCAACTGTGCTTCGTCTTATTTTGCTTTCTTTGCACCAAGGCAAGCAGTGACTGGAAGTATTCAGGAACTAATGGTAAGCATTGACAGGCGTACGTTGCAGCAGCAATGCTTGTCCACTTTGTAATATGGCAGCGAGTTGTCTTTGCGTGAATCGTGTTCGTCTAACGAGCAAATTTTGAGTGTCTGTCATATATGTATTGCAAAACGCCCGATAGTTGTGGTTGTTGTGTTTGTTTTGTATAAATGCGTTTTTGTGATTTCTATCACTCGCCCAAACAAAGCACGGTTTTAACTTCGGCTTGCTGCTATAAGCCAAGATTGATAACAGTGTACTGTATTAGCTGAAACGCGGCCAAGCGCGTGAGCTAGTACGTTAATAGATGTTTCTTTTATTTTTTATTGCTGCATCTTTACGTCATGCTGCAGTTTTAGGCATTTGGAAACGATAACTTTCAAACAAATGTTAAGTGCGTATTTTGTAGTTGTCGTGTTTTGTGATCGACAAAGACTTATTTTCGAAACGCAGCGCCCTTTAGGTTTAAATCGAGAGCTGCTTCTATGTATCCAATTGTTTACGTACTGAAGGTCGGTTGGATGCTGCGCCAGTAGCGTGACCAGGCCAAAAGTTTTTGGGGGAGCAAATATTTTGAATTTAAGCGGGCAGCAGTATTTGGTTTGGGACACCACGTGTCGAAGCACAGAACGACAAGATATGCTAGAAATTTGGGGGGCATGGCCCCTTTGCCCCCTGGCTACGCCTATGTGCGCAATAATCGATCGTTTGAATTTTGTTTTCGATCAGGCCCTCAAGACTGGGACTCTTTGGCTCCTGCCTGTGGAGAGACCGCACAATCCCCGATTGACATCATGACAAACGCTGTGGTGCCAGATAGCAACCTCGGCGTCCTTCGCCTGGGCGGATATAATCAACAGTTGAATGGGGGACAATTCATTAACAATGGACATTCAGGTGAAGCACTGTAAAGATAAGAGCCCAGCATGCCAGAGGCCTGTATGATTCATTGGTTGCTTACAGTAAAATAATTATCAATATTTCGCATAAAAGGCTTGCACTGACTCAGTTGTCTACATGCTATCCTGGCAGTACCACCATCAGAGTCGTTGTCAGGGGGGGGTTTATCCACTAGGAACTAGGGGAATAACACGTTGGACCGCTTGATTGGGCTCTGAAGTAATCTGTTGAGAGACAGTCAGCTATCTACTGAAGCTACCCTTCGAAACCCAGTCCCACATTAAGACTTTACGAAATGTTCAACATCAAATTGTTGTAAAGAGATTTTATTACCGACTAATTCTGTAGCTAGTTAGACCGCAGCGCCTGAGGCTTATTGGCTGAGTCGTATGAAACAATAAACCATTACCTTAGTTGTTAACATGTTCTATGTATAGAGGCCTGCACGGGATAACATTTTTGTGACACATCATGATTCAGGCTCAGCCCGACCCAAGAATTAACTTCAAAAATTTTGAGCCGGCTCCATCCCTTCCCCAGAAACGAATCGGCCTGGCTTTGTTCGTGTGGCGGGCGACGTCACGTAACTAGTGAGGCATAAATAAAATCAACACAAACACAAAGTATGTTCAAGTCCAGACCTCCCCTAAGGCGCAACTGCAGAGTGATTACAGTGGATGAATTCTATTGCCACTTGAAACCGTCGGTTGTTGAACATGTTTGCTTTGTTTCGAACTTCATGGCCACGTAGTCTTGACTGTAACATTCGCTTGAGTTACGTTAAGTTTAAATCCCTTTGCTGATGATGCTTGCCTAGTAGGCGAAACATATGCTTTTAAAATAAGTGTCTGATTCTTGACTGTGAAAAGATTCTTTTCTATGGACTATAACTTATGTAGAAAGCCAAACAGCCTAACAGATTCTAGAATTGTTTTGTTAACGTCACTCATTGACGAGTACTTGACGAAGTATGTCATTCACAACAACCACTCTTAGAGTCATTTATGGACCGGCGATTTTACAGTCCGGGCCAACCCAGCCCTTGATGACTGCAGTCTTGTTCGTCGTAATTTCGACAAAAAATTTCGCAAAATTTCCCGTCCAGCTCGCGCCTACCCAGCGAGCCACCGAAAACACTCTTCGTATGGGATGTTGCAGTTTCACTAGAATGTTGCTGCAAATCATGGTCGTATCCAACACCGAAGAGCGAAAACGTTTGTGCAGCAGTAGAAGACGCTTTTATGAAAATGCACGCGACGTAATTGTTTCTGAACCAAGGGCGTACGCAAGGGTGGTTTTTGGGGTTAAACCCCACCCTTGAGCTTGCTATTTTACAAAAACGTTATTACCTGCGCAAAGAAGATTAATTGTTTTCGCATATTTTTAGCTTGTTAATTTGTCGACTTAATGCAAATACGGAATAAATTTGCGTGCAAATTTCAAGGAACATTGTAAATGGGCCAAAAAGTAACAACTGTGTTTCGGTGGGAATCTGCGTTGTCGTCTGCGCCCAGAAACCATCTCACCATTTTATGCAGACCTTTCGTCCACTACGCATGTTTAAGATTGTGTTCCACGATAGTTCACTATATCAGAATCAATTGCATTTATTTTGTCTGCTAAGGCTGATCAGCTCAAGCGCTGATTGGCTACATTATCAATTTCTGTAGCATGACAGAACTGTTGCACGAGCTCAAAAACAGCAGTTGCTAACAAAGAAGCATTCAGGCATTTGATAATGTCTCATCAGGGAAAAATGGAAACTAAAAGTTTGCTGAACTTCTATAAATAACAAAAAATCGAAAGGTTTCTTGCGTACTTTATGCGCATTCTCAATTCTTGTGTAGTTTAGCAAGATTCAGTCTTGCAAACCGGAGTGTGCGCCAGCCAGTCTGAGGCCAGCCGCACTTTTTCTATGTTCGACTGCTCATATTCGACAACACATTAGCGCAGCCTCATTTTGCAGTGGTAAATTGCTCTGACCCAGTGATGAGTGTCTTTACTCCCCTATTTTAATGCGCAGCCTGATATTTTTGCAGTTATGAACTGCTGGGTAGTAGCGTTGATTGTATTTTCCTCCGATATCCTAACCTGGAGCGCTAATAGTTTATATTCAGTGCAATGACACATAGAAAAGGGGAGTGGATGGAGAAAAATATGCATATTATGTCAACAGATTTCGCCAAAACGTTGGTTTGGAAACATGACTATGACGTCAAATCATGACGTCACAAACAGCGCACACCAAATACAAATGACCATCATATGCCACTGCATGAAACCAGCCCCATGAAAATTTTCTGCCTACGCCACTGTTCTGAACTATACATGGCATTTTGCCTTATTTAAACTTTTCTCTGACCAAGGTTGGCTATAATTTTATTTTTTGGGCTCTTTCAGTCAGGCCCCTTAGCTCGGGGGGTCCGTACCTCAGTTGCGGTTGTTGCGAAAATGCGTGATGATTGACCTGGATTTCGTCCTGCATCCCGCGATTTGTAAAAACAGGGCACAGATGCTTATTCCCCCATTTAGTGTTTGCATCCTTAGTACAGTTATCATCCCATGTATTGTGAAGGAGCCAGTCCTAATGAGCGAACCTATAAGCAAGAGTTTTAGTGTTCCTTGTCATCTAGTTTTGTTGTCATTGATCAAAAATTTCCGTTACAGCTTACAGATTGCCATCAGGCCCGTAACCAGGAGGGCGCAGGGCGAATCCACCTCTGGAAAATTCCCCCCCCCTCTAGAAAAATGTTTTGGACATAGTTCAGATCTATTGGACGTAGTGTAAAAAATTTGGGCCCCTCTCAGAAAACGCTTCGCCCCCTTGGGTGTCCCAAGCTGGTTACGGGCATGATTGCCACCTATGCTTGCAACGCTTTTGCACGCCAGGCAAGTTGTGGTATTATCCAGTTAAGCGAAAACGTAAATTCAAATGTTGGCTCAATCGAATTTTTGTGTTCAAAGCGTCCGAAATCAGAACAGCCTTCTGCATTTTTCGACGAGCATGGGAAATCGATGCAAAATTTCAGCTTAGTTTAAAAAATTCGTTCACGTTTTAAAAATTTGGAAGCGAAAGTGATTGGTGTTGCGATTCGGGTGAAACTGAACATACTTTGGCCATATTTTGTTGAAATTGGAGCTTTGTCTACATTTACTACTTCCTTGTTTCTGGCTCCTATCTGTTGCAAGGTTGAACGCAGTAAATCCAACTTCTCCATACAGTTTCTTGTCTTTTAAAATTGCAGTCCAGCTCAACTTCCCCGACGCGGTTAAGTTTACCTTGAGTGGTGCCGGTGTCAACGGCACTTACCGTGCTCTTCAACTGCATTTTCATTGGAGAGGCGCCAATTCTGCAACCGGAGGCTCAGAGCACACCGTCGACGGACTGTACTACGAGGCTGAGGTAAAGCGGGAGACGGAAACCAGTTTCAGTGTTTTATGCCGAAATGCTTTTTGTTCTGTTCACTGTTGTGGGTCCTGGCACCGACGTGTCAGTAAGCACCAAACCTGTTGGCTCGCAAGCGGTGACAGCATCAAAGGTCGCCCTTTGACCTTATTTTTCTGCGTAGATTGCAGTTTGGCGTTTGCGTGAGGTCGTCTTTCACTTTCTCGGCGTTATTGCAGAGCAAATGCATTTTTACCCACGTTGGGCTGCAACCTTGTCTGAAAGTCCGTGCGTTGCGTTTCTAAAAATCAAAAATTTATCCCAACAGAAGGCTTATGGCTTGGCGATAGTTCTGCCATCGGTTTTACTTTAAATGACTCTTGCTTTCGTCTCAGTATACGGGTGAAGTTGGCCACCACGTTCAGGAAGTCTGGTATGGGACGACTGTCATCGATGTAGCGACACCGTAAAAAGTCAATGAAAGTGAACAGCATCTGCGGATCGTGCTTAGAACCGCCTACTACCGATACCTGTCTATATCCATGACAAAAGACACGCCCACTTCGAGTTGCTTGCAAACATGTTTTTTCATTCGGTTTAAACTCTCCAGTCAAAATTTATACCATAAAATTATAGAATGCATCATCACCAGTGCTGCCTGTAAATCGTCTGCGTCAAGTGTGTGATGATCACCATCCCACAGTTGCTCTGCAGGAGCAAAGACAGACAACTGCCAGCTTTAACGTTGCGTTTACAGCAAACTTGTGCTTCCACTGTCCACGTGTTTTTTATCGAGTCGTTTCTTCTTCTTTCGTATGAGCAGCGACCCTCAAGCGATCATTACAAGTCGGTCCAACCAACAAACACTCTCTGGGCCGGGAGAAACCAAGTTGTCAAGGGAGTTTGTGGCCGGAGGGCTTCGCAGCGAAAAATAATGTGGTGTGCTGTTTGATTCTCTTCCCCGCATATGCACGAGGCTGTCTCTCTCAGCCCCCACTGATACATGTTTAGGCCAAAACGTCCAACTCCAGTTCTGAGCCTGTTAAGGTGACCCAGAGATACGGGGAAGGTTGGAGCCAGGTGAAAGGTCGATGTTTGGGTGAGTCGTTTGATGAAGCTTGATAGGTGATCATCATTGTGTTAATGTTACAAATCGGTCTAGGCTGGTGAACTTGTCGTCAAGGCGAGCGTAGGAGATGCATGCAGCGCGTGCTATGTTTGGCTGAGGAATGAATAGCTCGTTTCGGATGATTCATTCAGTGGAACGCTTGTGGCACAGTCGGCACAGTGGAGCTTTGGTTGCGCATGCACAGAGCGATGGGGATGGTGCAAACTCAGTAGCCTGCTTCCAACCAATTAAGTCAGTCACGGCCATTGAGTCTGAGTGGCCTGCGGCAAAAAGCCAATTATCTACTGAGAGGTAAGATCTCAAACTTGATGTGATCAATTTGCTGCTGTAGAGTCGTCAACAAACAAGACGAGGTTTCGATCCTGGGCTGAGCTACAGATCCACATGTTATAACCTTCCAAAATTTGTTTTGCATGTTCCCTCCTCCTGGTAGCAATCATGGTAAGGTGGAGGTGAAACTGAAACGATACGATAGAGAAAAGTCGTAAAAATTTCTACTTCCGCTTCGGAAAAAATCACCTTTGTGCTATTCGGTCCATCTTTTGAGAAATAAACAACAGAATTTTCGTCGGATATTGGTCGAATTTGCAAACCTTGTTATAATTCGACATACTCTAAAGTTAACCTGATCGTAATTTAGAAGTTTTAGGATTTAACGTGGCGACGTTCACCGGTTTTTTAACGCTAAAATTATGGTCACCCTGCTTGTAGCGAAATGAAAAGTCATAAAAGTATTTGGTTGAACGTTACAATGTCCGGCACTGGATGGATACTGAGAAGGTTCGTTAAAACACTTCTACCGCTAAAACGCTTCTAAAAATTTAACAACGTCCTTTTTGAATTGCGAATGCAAATTTAAATACAAAAACTATCAATCGGCTGGTAATCGTTAAGTTTGATTTCAAACTATCGAGGTTATAAATTGTTTAATATCAGGATGGTAAGCCATTTAGAAACTGTTAATGTCAAAATATCAACTATTTACAAACAGTTAAATTTCAAAATTCCGGGATTACAATCCGTTCAAAAACTGTTATAAATTGTAAAGCGGAATTATAAACTGTTAAATTTACGTTTGTGTCTCTTGGTGATATACTTTAGGCTTTTTTGTAGTTTTTTGACGTTAATTGTAACATTTCAGGTAATTTTACTTCTTCCGTAGGTACTGAGGAACGCATAACGTAGTTCTAAATAGATTAATTGGCCGTGGGGACACCAATGATCCTAATTAAGTAACTGTCCCAAGTGGATACTGTAATTCCGCCAGGAATGACTAACAATGATTCCCGATTCCACGACAGCTTCATTCTCCGGCGTGAAACTGTGCACGGCAATATTTTGTCAGTGCTGTCTTGATTTTAAATAGATTTTGCAGGAGTGTCCATGGGACGTATTTGTCTGTCCCATCACATAGCAATTAATGCCTGTCCCATCCCACGGGATTCCATTATAATAGTAATATGGAATACAATTCAACTAAAATTATTAAATTTATTAAAGTTTAGGTTTAATATCTACTAAATAGGACTACATGTACGAAGAGACATGCAAAACAACAAAATTTATTGACTTTAAAATTCAGAAATTTAGTCTAAGTATGACAATTCAGTATCATTCTGACACTCTCAATGTATTTCTGAAGTTGCTATGACATGGCTACTGTCTCATGGGAAATACAAATATGTGCTGTCCCATCTCATCCCATGGGATTCCCATAGGAATGACAGTCCCATGGACAAACCTGAGATTTTATCTTGCACGAGTCCATAACAACATGATAAGACAAACCACAAACCACTAGACACAATGTTTAAAATCGGAAAAGGATACAAGAACCAGCTTGCACTTCGTAAGTCTGCTCTTATATTTCCCGAACGCCATTAGGAGCTTTTGAAAAAACTCATGATGAAAACAACACAAATCTTTCTCAATTTTGGCGCTTGTTGGATGCAGAAGGTACTTGCAGCGTCCACCATTACACGAAAAATGCGCGTTATGCTTTTAACTTCGTATACTGGAAGTGGATGTGAGGCATTGCCAGACGAGTGCGTTTCTATTCAAGTAATGGTTTCAGAGATGAATACGCGAACATGATTTTTTTATGTCTTGACGTGAAGAGGAACACTTTTCCTGTTGTTTTTCGGTGGATAAATGAGCGGCGTAGATTCAAATATTTGCTGAAGATAACTTTAAATGCTTCGAAGTTACGTGGGACACTTTGAACTATTTGTTTTGCGCGGCCATCTCATGTACGTTTCACTGGGCACCAGCGCTTCACACATTTTTTATTTGATCCAATCCGGTTTAAAATTGATATCCTGAAACGGCATGTTTGCTTGCAATACGTGACCTTTACTGGGATTATTGACAAACCTCGGTATCCAAGCCGCATATTCAAACACCCTTGGAGTGAACTCGTCGCCTAATAATCGACCAACCAAAGCAAGCATTCGACAAAACAGTCGAATGAGCCGTAAAGTTTATTACCCTTTTGTTTGTCTGAGTATAAATCGTTCGCTACAGCTGGTTTTGAAAGTTTCGCACGAAAGGCCAAGCTCTGATAAGACTGGCATTTTATTGCAGTTGAGCTGTTCTGCGATGTCTCGTTGCATGAGCGGCCTCAAGTGCATGATTTTTTGCCATTGCATATTTCCTCTACTACTTTTTTGCATATTTCCAGAGTTCGGATTTACAGTTGGTGGATCGTGAGATAAAGCACTAGCTTGCGGTTATTTTCATACTTTTTCTTGTCTCTGAGCGCATTTTCTTACACTTGGCAAACTCTGGTTTGACATTTATAATGCCTTCCCTGCGTGTAGGTCATTTTCCTCCATTTTCACTTTTTTACGAAGGCACGAGGGCTTGCTAATAATTGAACTACAAACTTTTTAATCACTTCACACTCGTTAGATGCTCCAACGAACAGGAAAAGCTTCCCGCGTCTTTACGCCGAACGTGACCCTTACTGTGCCTTTTCAGATGCACATTGTCCACATCAAGGAGCCGTACACGAGTGTGGACCAAATTAAAGATATGGCTGATGGCCTTGCTGTGGTTGGCGTTTTCCTACAGGCGGGTGCTAACAGCGACGAAAATGCTGCCTATCAAAAGTTACTCGACGTCGCTCAACTCTGTGCAGTTAAAGGTGAATGTCTAAATAACGTTTTAATCCTTGCCGGGTATTGAACACTCCTACGCTTGTCAGATATTTTCCAATTTTTTCTTGTCTAATGTTCCGCAAATGCTATAAATCCTATAAACCAGTGGTTCTTAACCTATTCACTACTACGCCTTCCTCAAGTAATTATCTTTTCTTTCAATACCTCTAACTTCAAACAAGTAAATTGGATGGAACATTTTCCCGTTCAAAAATGTTCTATGTTGTACACCACGTAATCCTCCCACCCCCCTGGAAATTAATTGACTTCCCCTGAGCAGTCGTGCCCCCGCGGTTAAAAACCACTACTATAAGCGAAGCTTCAGATTGTTCGATTTCAGTGCCTGGAAGTTAGAAAGATGTGCAATTGTAAGTCGTGCTGCAGTTTCTTAGTCAAGTTGTGATAGAAGTGTCTCTATAAATTTTTCAGTCGATTTTGTGGTCAGCTAGGAAATTCTTCTTCCTTCCTCGTGACAAAAAAGGAACGTTTTTTCCCAGCCCCCAGATTACGGGAATAAATATCTTTCAGTTTGTTTTCCCAGTAGCTCATCCACAAAACCACACGCTTGCGAACGTTTATTGATGTCCGTCCTTTTTCTTAGGAGATAACGTTTCGCTGCCGGACGGCCCAACCCTGTTGTCGTTGCTTCCAGTTTCGGGGAGCTACTACCGTTACATGGGATCCTTGACCACTCCTCCCTGCTACCAAACCGTCCAGTGGACTGTTTATCAGCAGCCAGTTCTAGTGGCACCGAGCCAGGTAACAATGCTTAAGGAGAGCATCTTGCTTTTGGATCATCTATATTCGTGGACAAGGATATGCTTTATATTTGGCTAAAATATAATTGGAAGTTCTGGCCATATTTTTGCTGAAGCAAAAGACGTTTTTGTTTTTTTATTATTACGCCTGTTTTTAATCGCGATGTTATTGTCATGCGTTCTTCCATATTTCTGCGTTAAGCTATATATATATCACTGCACAGCATGTCAGTACGCCGTTGTTGTAGAAGTTATGTTTCGGGATTTCCCTGCTCATGAAAACCTACGCGAAACATTCGGTTTAGAGTCCTCTTCCGAGTATATAGTGAAGCAGCAGCTTGGTTTGGGCGTACCTAAGCCAAGGCAACAGCTTACCGAAACCACAAATGCCATTTCTACTTTTGCCACAAGTGCGCGGTTCATCACTTGCATTTTTATGGCTGCAATGCTGTTAACCGACATTTGAAATGGCAAGTCTTATCAAAACATATTTTCTTTTATGCCGAATGTTCGGAGTTTCACGATTCATGATAATCCAGGTATGGGCAGCGTATCTGCATTGTAGAATTACGTACTAGAGCAGCAGAACAGATAGTTTTTCATTGTCCATATACTTCAGTATCTTTATATCTTTTAAACACCCATTACAAAAAAATCCGAACTATACGCAAGCATTTTAGCAGTTAATAAAGCGTTTTGATTCCTTGCCTTGAATGACTTTTCAAAAGATCCCACAGTTTTGCTTTGCAGTCAACAAAGATTCTGATCTTGCTGTCCATTTACTGTAGCTGCAAAGGTGGTTTCTGGGCATACCATGCGGTTGATCATAAAGTGGGTTTACGTTAAAACCCGACGTGAAAAGTTTCCAATAGACTCTACGTTTTATCACATGTTGTTGATGATAACCTTTTTCTTTGTTCTGTGTCACTGTTAATTGTCTTTTCTTTGATTGCTTGTGGTAGAACTGTGTTTTAAAAGCACTACGATTATACATGCGTCGAAAACGGCGTGTTTTCTTTCGACAGCTTCGGATTTTGCAAAACCTGCGAGTGAACAAAGCTTCAACTGCTTCATCGGTTTCTCCAGGTAAGTCAGTGCTTGTGGAACGTTACTTGTGTTCGGTACACAGTCGAAATGTGGATGACTGTCTCAGAGCAGAAATCGACCAAAGAAACTTGTTCAAGTTAAGATTGCAGACATGTGTACGCTTAGATCTGGATTGAGTTTTTCTTTCCAATAAAAGCTCCAGTAGAAAAGTTTCTTTTGATTCTTTCGCAGGCGGTAGTCATAACGACTCCAACAAAGCAGAAGATCCCGAAACTGATGGCAACGATTTGAGTGACAACTACCGCCCCACACAGAATCTGAACGGACGGGTGGTGACTGGATTTTACGATATCAGTGAGCTTGTTTTGTTGAATGAAAATGTCTTTGTTTTTGTGTAATGTTTTTTAAATGGAAAAGTTTTTAGAGAGCTCGTTTGGCCTAAACATCAATCGTCCTTCTCAAATTTTAGTATAGAGGTCTTCGCATAAACAAAATATGCGGTGTTGTTTTTGCGCAATTTCACGGCACTTAATTATACAGCTCTGACGGCAGAATTTTCGAAAATTTCTTCTTAGTAAAAGAAACATTTGAACAACTCGGTTTCGTGCTGCAGTTTGCGATTTCGCTGTTTCTCCTGCGTTTTCTACAGGATGTTTAAAAAACGTTTTTACTTCAACAGAGGTGTTGACCACAGCATCGAATGGGACCTGGCATTACGACGGAGATGAAGGTGCACATTTTCTTTTTTCAGTCGTTGCCAGCTTAGGACGTTTGTTCATATTTCCAACTGTTGCCATGGGCGTCGGAAGGGGGTAGGAATTTTGAAATTTGACATTTTCCTGTTAAATCTTTAGCAAAAAAAATGTTGTTTTTATGTTTCAAGTGGGTAAAATGAAATTTCACCGCTTTTGGCCTCACTGAAGACATCTTTTTGGCTACTCCTGGAAAATCCATTATTGCTCCCCCTGGAAAAAATCCTTACAGCGCCCATGACTGTTGTGTTTCCGACCGACTCATGGCCCTTGTAGAAACACAAGAAGGCCGTTACGCACGTTTGCAAGATGCGTCGACGAAACTCACTGGCGTAGCACCGTATGCTCTCTTCTATGTTTACTTTTGCGAAGAAGCGAAAAGCATGTCTGGATCGCAGCAGTTTTGAAGCTAAATCTCTAATCTATAAACTTCGAATTTCGTTTGTGGCAGAAAGAACGGCAGTCGCTTTGAAAACACGACACCGCAACGACACGGTTCGCCGCGTATGCTCTCACTGAATTTTGAAAACTTTCCTGTAACGCAACCAGCGAACCAGCAACAATGCAGAAGGCAAATGATGATGCAGGCATGCAGGCTCGCTGCTTCCTCTTTTCATAGCTGTGCAGAAACACCTCGGATCGTGAGTTGCAATTGTATAAAGAAGCAACTGCTTTTTCAATAATTTATTTGAAAGCAGGATAAAGCTAAGGTGCTTGTGGGAAGGAGCTGTGCTTAATTAAAAATCGCTTACCTGCAAATCCCCCTCCCAAAAACTGGAAGATTTCGTACTTGCGTCAGTCTGTCTCTTCTGCGACTTGCGACTCTGTCGCGTGACATGTGTCGACTCGTTGTCCCCCCTTGCTAGTTTCACACCCATTCAACGCTCTACGTGAAACACGTAACCAGCAACTCGAAAACGCAAACGGCATTTTGATCACCGCACATTGCCAAGACTTCTAGTACTGTTGTCATCGGAACTGGCTAACATCATAGATATGACGAAACGAATTTTCATATTTTCACACGTGGACGGTCGAGACGGAACCGCGTGTTTATCGCCTGACGAATTTCTTAACAGGAACACGCTTTGAAACACTGTGACACCATCGCCAGTCAGTTCAAATCGACGAAAGTAAAACCTGCGTAACACAACAAATTACAAGAGGTAGCTTTCTCTGCTGTTGTTCCAGCAAGCAAGAGTGCTTTACGTCACGCAAGAGAAATTTTTGAGGAAGTTTGAATTTGCTGGAAACGTGCAAAGAATGCACACGAAACCAGAGACGGCGTTTTAGCATGAGATGAAAGAGGCCTGTCGGAAAAATTTACTGCCGCCTGATTCGCGAATACTTTCAGTATCCAGTCATGGGTGTCGGAAGGACTGTTTCCAGGGGGGGGGCAATAGTGGATTGTTTCCAGAGGAAGTTTTTTCCGGTGGGGGGCAAAGGGGGTAACA
>JGI24159J19872_10002293_pt1 | contig 22614 bp, 11 predicted proteins | sample Ectturendosymbi4_FD_19872 | JGI IMG/M metagenome (IMG submission 19872) | reverse complement strand
GAGTGGATGTAGAAAAATATGCATTATTATGTCAAGAAACTTCGCCAAAACGTTGGTTTGGAAACATGGAAATGACGTCAAATTATGACGTCACAAACAGCGAACACCAAATACAAATGACCACCATATGACCCTGAACCAAACCCCCCCCAATGAAAATTTTCTGCGTACGCCACTGTTCTCACTGACACTGCTACCTTTACAATTGCAGCAAGTAAACAGGTATACTGATGAACTTACTTTCACATGAACTCAGAAACTCTAAGGATCCTAGCAAAATTTTGTAATCAAAAACCTTCAAACTATAAGAATTAGGTGAAAATCTGCAGTCAATTGCAGTTGTCAAAAAAGTGAAAAAATATGGTTTCTCAGACAGGAGCCACATTGGTCAGATTTAATTCTTGTAAGGGGGAACTCTATCCTCGAAAAGGGTCAAAAATGAGCCAAAGGGCCAAATGAAAATTTTGGGTCAGCAAGTGTTATTTGGGACCAAATTTCTGAAATTTGGCCCCAAAAGGGCCAACCTGGCAACCCTGCTCACAGGACGCAGATAAGACCACATACCCCATTTGTACAAGCAGGAGCGGAAACATCCGACACCGGTGAGGAGGCGGTTAAGCCGGACCCAGGCTCTTCTTGCGAGTGTCATTCCGAAGGGTTGGGTGCCAGTGTCGGGGATGAAAATGCGGAGTCTTGTGGGGTTGTCCGCCACTCTGCATTCCATTGGTGATCCGCCCACTGCGCCGCACGTATGTTGTTGTTGTCAGATGAACTGATGAGATGTTGTGCGGCATGTCGTCCATTAACAGTTATAAGCTCACTTACACAGGCTCAAACCTGTTTTTCTAGGAAACGCCCTCATACAGCATCTTTCTACAAAAAATCGTAGGCCTAAATACATAGGTAGAGATAGACAGTCGTTCCTAGAACCCTAATACTGAAACTAAGAACACCTGTTTAGAAATGAGCTGGACTATAAACCCAGAGAGTAGCAAAGTAGCAATCAACAGCCCATCCTCATTTGATACTGTGAAGGCATTTTCGCTGCTACGATACTACATAAGATTTATAAGACGTCGTTTTGCCTGCCTTATCTCATGACAACAAAAACAAAGTACATAATCTTTGATAATAAATTTTATTATATTAAGTCAAAATTCTCTACTCAACATTAAGTAATTTGTTAATTGAAAGAGTTAGTGTCGTACTTTTCAGCAAGACTGCGGTTAACTTTTAATGAGTGGAACTGTTATCCAGCTGAAGCATTTTGAAATTTTGCAACGTGCATTGAGGACCGAAGTGAAAGCTCATACTCATGAAACGCTGCAACGTATTTTTATTGCTTTTTCAACAAGGTTCAGACAAAAAACGCAAACACAATCGAATTTATTCAGAAAGCAAATGAACTAATACAAAATATGCGATTGAATTGCATTTACATATTTGTTAACATAAACCTAAACAATTTATCAAAAATTATGGTACTGAGGAGTTCTAGAAAAAAATGAAAGCAAACATAAAATTTAGAAATGGCGAAACGTTATGGTGTTTTGAAAATCACGCGTGTAAATTACATGAAATATCAAGAGAAAAAACACGTTTTCACCTTAAGACTGCAGGTTTTTGATGATTTTATGAATCAGGGCATCCACAGACGTTTTCCAGCTGAGGACAATGCAACAGTCGACATTTATGTCATCGTTCGATGTGCCGTCGTTTATTATATTCAAGAGAGATTCTAGCGCAAAGTAATGGCCATAAAACGAATTTTTTTCCGGGAACAATGCCATTGAGATGAAATTTACAAAAATAGTATCAAATATGTGAAATCAACATTGCGTTTTTATTTCTCAGGTATCTCAAAATTGATGTCAGGTCACATCATTCTGCTGTAGAAACGAGTGTCCAACTATAATTTATTCCCAAAAATATTAAATGAGTAAAAGAACGTAACTAAAACTCTGTGCCGCTGTCCAAATCATCATTACTGGTTCTTTCGCTGCAGCAGTGTCTCTAAAAATGTCGCTGTTAAACCATTTGCGGTAATCACTCGCGGTGCAACACGCATTTGCGGTTGTCACTCGCGGTAACACGCATTTGCGGTTGTCACTCGCTGCAACATGCCAACTGCAGAAGTTGTATCTGTGATGTCACGATAACTTAGAATTGTAGACGGAGGGTGCGATCGCTGCCAAGACGTAATCCACAGATTAAAGTCGCTTATGTTGTATCTAAGCGCGTAGCTCCGTTTGAAACCACTCACCGGGCCTGTGCTTGAATGTTGTTCACCAACTTACGAATCTTCGTATGCATAGCGTTATAGCGAATGATAAATTTCATTATCAAAACGTTCTCCATAGAAAAAAAGCTTTACGTCAGGTGTTTCTGACACCAAATTTTGCTTTTCAAAATAGTGAACCAAAGCTACATTTACAAGAATTGCCTTCTTTTACTATGAAGTATACTGTCAAACGTTAATTTGACCAAAGGAAAGTTCCTAACGCTGGCAAAACTCTCTTTTACAAACCAGGCATGATGAACAGTTTTTTCCTCAGGCCATTGTCGGTGAAGATGTTGACATGTTGGTCTCGCTGGCCGCCGCGCAAAAGCACTGACGTATATGACGATTCTGAGTTTTTCCCCAATGATCTAGTGGTGCCGTCGGATCGAGGAGACGCGAAGTGCTCCCGATAACCTCGTTTCAAGTTGGCCAGAATGTCAGTCAGTTCCGTTGTTCCGGCCTGGTCGGCCAAGGCTTTCACAAACGCTTGCGCAAACCAAGGGACTTCCCCTTCCACCGGCGTGCTACTCACTCCGCCGAAAGTGGGGCCACCGTCCAGAGGCAGGTCGTCCTCGTACATGATCCTGGTGACCAGAAAATCGTCGCCAACGTTCAGGGGTTCTGGCTCAAAATAAACCGGCATGTCGGACTTTGTCGACAAGCGAGTCGATTTTCGGAGAGCCGACTCCTTAATCTCGTCAACCATGGACAGAATCGGGTTGCGAGTGGTCACTCGCAACAGCAACAAAAATATCTTTGGTTTTCCATTCAAAGCCGGGCATCTGCTGGATGAAAAATGATTGAGGAACTCCGAAACTGGGACGACACGGTCGTCTGCGTCAAGAATTTGCCCGCGCTCATTCGAATTCGCTACAGCGACTAGCAAGAGCGAATTGTGGCTGCCAGAGTAACCATGATACTGGTCCGACAATCCCGAAACGTTTTTTCGCATTGTGTTCGCCGAGACGTTACTCCTTTTAATGACGTAAAATCCTAATTGGATCAGAAGGGATTCCAGAGTACGGCCGAAATCGTTTTTTCGATTCGCTTCCGGCACACCGCGCTTTCCAGGATTTGATGGCTTTGAAACCCTTGGCGAGTTTTGCCACGAGTTGTAAATTAACAATGCCACTCCTTTCGGCTGCGTCATGTCATACGTCTCATCTTGCTGTATGGTACTGGAATCGATCTGCAAGATCATGAGTTAAATCTTCACACCGAGCAATTTACTTTACACTTTAAGCATGCGCGAGCCAAAATCTTGGCGCAACAATTTTTCAAGGATTTTACCCAACACTTTCAACCATAATTCGCCAGCAGATTGAGCTACAGAGCTGTGGAAAGACTCAAAAAATCTGGTTAGGCCAGTACCTTCGATTAAAAAATAATTTGGAGGTTTTGGATTTGAAGTTGTTTGTGGGGTGACATATTAAGTGTGAGGACAGGCTTAGCCTTATTTGGGCATGGTTGCCTGACCCAGGGCTCCCACCTTCTAGGGGCAATTCTGTTTGTTTTTTTATAATGAACCTAGGCTGAAATCCGCATCTTTTGAGACCTTGATTGGCCTTCTAGCGTTTGTGGTTGGGAAATTATGGCCTTAAAAGAACAAACAAAGAAATACAATCCCATAGGGAAATGAATTATTGAGCCAAAGATTTTTTGTTATAACTTGCCAACCGCAAGCGCTAGAAAGTCAATCAAGGGCTCAAAAAATGCGGAGTTAAGCCTAGTTTCATTTCAAAAAACAAACAAAGAATTACCCCTAGGGAGTGGGAGCCCTGGGTCAGTTAACCTTGGGCAAACAAGCCTAAACCTATCCTCCCACCTAATATGTTGCCCCCCAAACAACCTCCAATCCAAAACCTCCAAAATTTCCTTTTAATCGAAGATACTGGTCCAACCGGATTTTAGAGGCTTTCCACAGCTCTCTAGCTCAATCGGCTGGCGAGTTATGGCTAAAAGTGTTGGGGAAAATCTTTGTGCCAAAATTTTGGCAGGCTCGGGAGTCAAAGGAAGTGAATCCTTTCCCATTGCAAGCAACCGTTTCAAATTGCCAACCATATCTCGTACCCCTTCTGGAGTTGATGATAAACCATTTTTGTGTAAATGACAAGATCATTGTGATTTTTCGAACTTTACTCACATAACTGCATTCTAAATAATGCATTGCCAAACACTACAATGGCTACAATATACTAGTGGCTAGAGTTTTTTGAATAAACTAACCTAAATGATCCAGCTTTGTAGTCCCCCCCTGGGAACCGTTATAGCACCTCTGGTAAAAGGACTGCTGACTTGAAACAAAAGTCCTCACTCGCCGAACTTACGACAGTTTTTTAGGCTCAAAGTACGGTCACAGTATCAGCATGAGCGCAGCAACCCAATGCTATAGCTCAAAACACCTTAACTTGAACGAGCAACCACATCACTGCAGAGAAGAAAACATGTTTACCAGTGGTACACGTATTTTGTTAAAGAAGGTAGTGACAAGGAACAAATGGTTCGGCATGTCTGAAAAAATGGTTTTCTGATAAATACTGGCGACCCTGCAATTAAAAAAAAAATCACCAGCATGTTATCAAAACGATCGCAGGGAATAAAAACGAGATTCTGCGCACATATTTGCAGTTACTATACTTCGGCAATGGCGAATTACCGATAAAATCAGCACAAACGCATTCCATTTTGAAGTACAGCAATAATGTTGCTGTAGAAGCTCCTGAGAACGATTGATCAACATGGTTTACCTTGTTGGGTTTTACCACAAACAAATGATCGGTGCTGTTTGCCCAGACAGTCTTCATCATGATGGACGCAAGTCGTTTGACGTATTCATACTTGTGATTCAGTTCCTCGTAGTCGCTGTTGAGTCGTATGAGCTGCGTAAAGGGCAAAAAGTCATTGCGACAAAATCAACAACTGGGTTGAAAAAAAGAGTGTCGCCAGCTCACAAGTTTTTCCACTCAAAAATGTGCATCACCTTTGACGTCAGTTTCCCGTGAACACTGTGCCTCGCCCAATTCTATTTCTTTATTGATCGCATGCCATGCGACGGATTTGTTTCACCGACAATTGGCGGCAGTCCGAAGCCTGAATAATGCTATTTGTCAGGGCGTTTGCGGTGAACGCTCTTGCCCAAGAAGCGCTACGGCAAGTCACTCAGTGGCCGTGGATCGAACACTCACCCTTAACCTTCCATGGACGGTTAAGGTTCCAAAAAATGCAACCTTCAAATAGATGCATTTTCCGTCAAAATTTTTCTACGCTTTTTGGTTTTGCATTCTTTCCTACTTTAAACTTTTTGCCACTAGCACCTACGTCTTTCGATGTATTCTGCATTCAGATGCGTGTGCTATTACGCAAAGCTTTTCAAACTGCCCAGTGAGAATGTATCCAGTCATGAGGCCATCGGGAGACCATGCAGTGTAAACAATAGGGGGAGCATTGCTCAATTAAGGCGTGTTTATTGTATTGGTTACCAAGAGATGATCTTCTAACTTTCCTGGCGAAACATCCCCATCTGCCGGGGCCTATGTTTGTATATCAGACAAAGAGTGCGTGTGGATGCGATATCATGAAATGCGTTTTCCATTTTGCACCACTTGCAAGTACCGGTAGTTGGCTAAGCATGTGCCACCAAAGCTGGTAAGCTGGGCTCGATTCCCGATTAGGCCATGCCAAACACTTGAAAAAGCGGAACTTGCCACTTGTCCGTGCCTTGTGCGTGGCGTTAATGAATCGGTTCTGGATCTACGCCTACAAGCATTTGGTTTTGTAAACATAGAATCAGGTATGTTATGAGGCAATTTGAAGCCACTATTATTTTTACTTGGTGCTCCAAAAGCTACATAAATGATCTCACACGTTTGCCGCACAAAACGCCAGATTACTGCCTGGTTGAACTACATTCAAGCAATAGTAGAAGATTACCATCTTCTCAAACTGACCAGTCATCACTTCTTGTTGCGGAACAGCAACGAATGAATGCTATATTGCTATAATGGTCAGGTGGCACGCTCTATTCAAGTTGGCCGTTTAGTCTACGCTTGGCGCCTAGATTTCGGAAATATCTTGTAACGTCTCAAAAACATCCCCAACAATCAGAAATTCTTCAAAAAAGAGAAAAGATTGCAGTTTCAGACCATTGCAAGAATGCAACCTTATTTCCAAATGCAAAATTGAGATCATTCTATTTACAGTTGAAAACATTTATGCATCTAACAACTCTTCCGGAAAAAGTGCTACAAGCCCTGTCTTGGCGTTCCTTCAAATCCTAGCATCAGTACCGGTACTCGCGCTTATTCTTACTTAACCATGTGAAATATATCCGATGCGAAAGGGATTTGGAAAAAGCATACCGATTCAACCGCGTTTTCATAAGACACTTTTAAATCTTCTCGTTGCTGCTCAAGAACAAGCAGATTCCTCTCGAGGGCTTGTGTTTGCTGTTTGAGGGAGTCAATGATCGCCACTTCGTTTTCGTAACCACCTCGAAGCCAGATCACTTCTTCTTCGTCGAGCCTGGCTTTTCTTGCCTATACGCGCGAATGCAAAGCAATTTTAGAACTACGTCTGCGTTTCATGATCTATGCAAAAAACAACATTGCTTTTTTAAACTTTCTTCGCCGTCGTAAGGTGCCTTCTAATTTTTCTCAAATTTTATGTTTTTTGAGACTATTTTCCTCTTTGTTCGGTGTTTACACCGCATCTCATACGCACTCTTTGGTGTAATGCGTTTACATTCCATTCGATCTTAGTTGACAATGAGACAACTATTATTCGAAACGTCCAATAGGATTTCGTTTAAATCATTGGTTGTTGCTTTATCATTTCTTACTTTTGTCCAATATTATACTGTCTTTCTGTATTGCACGAAGACAAAGGTTTTGTCAGGTAGGTGTGATTGATTGCGATTGATTAACAGGATTGTTCATGGGACATATTTGTCTGTCCCGTCCCATGATATCACATAGCAACTTATGCCTGTCCCATCCCACGGGATTCCCATTATAATATTAATATGGAATGCAATTCAATTAAAATCATTAAATTTATAAATGGAACCCTTTGACAGGGTAAGACTTTAAACTTTGAAAAAAAGTTAATTTTTGATTCAGTCTAGTGTCCCACCACAAAATAAATAATAGATGCATGTATATAAAGAAAAAAGGAGAGTAAAAATAAAGGGAGAGTAAAAGGTAAAAAGTAAAAAAACTAAGGTTATCTCTGACGTAATGAAGTTGCTGTGACATGGCTACTGTTTCATGGGAAACACAAATGTGTGCTGTCCCATCCCATGGGATGTTTCCCATAGGAATGACATTCCTATGGACAAGCCTGTTGATTAATGCATGTTTAAACATTAATAATTTGATGGCGATCAACGATCTTATGTAGAAAAACAACTGGAAGTCATCAATTTGTTGCTTTTCTGTTTGTCAAAATACAATAGCTGCGCCTTGTCCAAAGCCTATTTATGAATTGTCCTGAAAAAGTGGCGCTATCCGAACGAAAAGTTACACTTGTAGGAAACAAGAAAAACTGACTTCCAGTCTGTCTAGCTCTGCTTTGATCTTCTCCAGCTCCTCCGCTTTCATTGTGCGTCTTAGAATGCTCGATTCCATTTTCTTTTTCTGCTTCTGTCCAACCACTCTGTATTTCGCCATGTTTTGTTGGACGCTGTTAAGTGGTATGCGCGTTCACATGTTGGAAGATTTCCAAATTTAGCAGATGCAGCCAGTAAAATTAAGCGCCAGTAAAATTAAGCGCTGTCTTCGAATAACAATCACAATTTTTGATAACAAAGGATCTTGAAACTCCGAATGTTGCAGCTGGTGATAAATATACCCTAAAATTCAAGAATAAATAGTTCTCAGAGGCATTTCGAGCAGAACTCTAGCAGTGGATTACAAGAACTGGCTCAAACGATGAAGAACCGCTCAAATTGTACCGTTGAATAAAGCGGTCGTTCCATTTGCACAGCAAATTTAACGATATCAAGGAGTACCGCGGGAAGGCTTTGCTTTGGACACATTTGTGTAGGATAGGCCTGGCATTGAATCTACTGCAAGCATAGTCGTGTTGCAATCACTACACCTGAAAATGAGAGGCTATGTATCGTGCTATCAATTTTCTTTATGGAACAGGCTGGACGATGTTTTTGGTCCCTTTCCAACCACAGTACTTCTTGGAAATAGACTTACGTTGCAATTGCCTCGTCAGTAGACTTTAGATTGGCTCTGCAATGTTCGTAAGCTTGACGCACGTTGTCTACTTGCTCAGTGCATTCTGCGTACACTTGGCTGAAATTGCTGGTGGAAATCGCCTGCATTCTTGCTGATATTTCGTCTTCCAACAACTCAAGGCTGCGCCTGTTTCGTCTGTAAGAAGACAAAGTGAACAGCTCATTGATAATTGACAATCTTCTTCTGGAAGGAAAAGACAGATTTTATTTCATCCCTACAGAAGGCGGCATTTATTCAAATACGCCAATCGTTAGCAAACTCTTAAAAAAAGTATTCTAATCAACATTAATCGTGGCCATAACGCGGTCAAAATGTTATAAGCAGAAAAATATAACGGGTGAAAAAGCGCAGAAGCACAGTACTGCCAAAGCTATGCTGCAAGAAACAAGGATTTTCAGGTCTAAGCTACCGGGAAAACTTGACCACCACGCGTTCAATACAGGATGCGGTTGCTGGTTGGTAAAACCATGTTGATAACATATTTTTTAGCTCTCAGAAATGGTTACGTTGCTTAGCACAGAATATAACTTTTGATGACAGGCAAGAACGTTTCTTGAAAATATTGCCTTTTCAAACCAGTCATTGGTCCTTTTTCGATAAACTTGTTTGTTGTTGAATGAGTTTGTCTGATGCAAATCAGTGTATATTTTTGGTAAAGATCAGTTAAAAATTGTTGTTTATCGATTTCACAGTTTTTAATGATGGTTAATTTGATTATAAAACGTTGTCATTCACAAAACAGCAATAGGTGATTCTATTGTATTGAGCAGGATTTTTGTGTGGGAAGTACGTTTTTACTTTCGTCGACCATGTCACGAAAATGAAGGAAGCATATGCGACATAAAAGCATCGATGAACATTCAAACATTACCACGTACTTTTTTACTTTTCGAAAGCAGTTTCAAGCTGTTTTGTCCCTCACCTCATGTTGAGGTCGATTGTTCTCAGAGTTTGTCTTTTGTCATTCAAGTCTTGCTCCGATTCGCCTGATCTCCTCCTGTTCTCAATCGCTTCAAACTGCTGCTCAAAACTGCAGGGTGGTTGTGCGTTAGAAAAGATCAGCAGTGTAGGTCAGGGGTGGGAAAACTACGGCCCGCGAGGGCATTTTATGTGGCCCGCAGGGCAGCCACACGTACATATGTAGTTTCAGTCTATGTTAAAGGAATTTCATCGATTTGAGTACACTTCTCGAGATTTTATTCTGTCCACGTGTACTACAGTGTCCTTGTGAAATAAAACAATGCAAGGCTACAATCATATTATCATTGATTTATATTTTGAAATTGCAACTGAAGTAAACAAATATAATATATGCGGCCCCCGGCAGCAATAAAGTTTTTCCATGTAGCCCTCCGTAGAAAATGTTTGCCCATCCCTGGTGTAGGTGTACTTACGGGCAGGATTTTTATAAGATTTGACTTTGCTGACCGCAAAGACATTTTGAGAGACCGCAACTATTTTATCTGAATACCAAGATGATCGTAAAGCAAGGTTACTGTATTTTGATTGTAGTGGTAAAAGCGAATTTCTTTGCATTATTTTAAAACACCGCTGGAAAATTTGAGAGACAGTTTCGGTCTCGCAAAACAACTAGATAAGCACTGGTTACGGGCATTGATGCTTGTTTTTGAAAATCTGTTACCAANNAAAAACGTCTGCCATACAATAATCCACGGAAGCATGTAGAAGGCATGGTTTTCCCCCCCTTACAAATTTCCTTGTTCCCAAAATCAGGCAGACCTGCAGCAAGGAAGCACATAGTGGTAGAAACATTGGGCAGTTATTTCCTCCAAGATCCGGGAAAAAGTCAGGATTGCAGTTGAAGCCAGCTGATTGCAACGCAAAATTGACCCAGTTCGGAATTTGTGTTTTTTTTACACGTTTTACCCCATCTTGAACTGGGTTCCAGTCTTTCCGGATGTTTACTGGTGAGGAAGGGTTTGAAAACGCTACAAAGCATTTTTTGAGGATGATAAAGACATGTTCGGGAAGAAACATGAAGTTATTTAGAACTGCAAGAATATGTTACAGGATCGGAAAGAACGAGGAAAGTTAAAGATTGAAGAATCCAAAGATGGGAAAAAGGTGTACAAGAAAGATGATCATCAAGAAAGGAGAAATGTAAATACAATCAAATGTATATCGATAGATACGCATCAACTGCATGTTTCAAGAAGGATAACGACATCTAAAAATGCATCACAACTTTAAGTGCAGTGTACTAAATCACAGCATCAACGAATATGCCACTATTACGATCCACACCTGGCGTGTATCCTCCACTGAAAGGCAAGCATGACCATATTATTCAAAGTCTCGTGAACTCGGGGTAGGACAGAAATGACCGGAAACCTTAACTCGACTTCGATGTGGTTTGCGCTTTCCAGCCGTATCTCTGTACTGTCGCTGAGAAGTCTTTCACACTTTTTCTGCAAGTTTTCTGGCAGTTAGTATTGTTGCAGTACGAAGCGCCGAGTGGAGGCGGATTACTGCTGCCATACGAAACAAAAGGCTTTTTCTGAGTCACAAGGTGTTGACTTTTCGATTGTTGCGATCGTAAATCCCGCGCGGTATGTGTGCAAAGCTTCGCACTGTGGCAGCAAGAAACAATAGAGATCATGCTCGCAATCTCTTACTATTGCTTGCTCGCGCTACATATATTATGGTGTTATTCTTTACGCACATCCCGTTCGTGGTGAATCACACAATCAACGCAACGCCATCGGATAGGTTGCAACACAATGTATTGAAAACATCTAGAAAAATTGCTGCTTCGAGCTCTACAGCCAGCTTAAGCTTTTAGTACATTATCAAGTTTCAAACGTTTTTATTAGAAAACCAGTGTGATTTTTTTGGTGGTTTTAAGACTCCCAAGCCTGAAATCGTTTAGCAATATCTGATGTTGGTTGAGTGATGCATATCACAAGCTGCTTATTCGACATGGAAAGTGCGCTACAAAAGTCAACTCTACCCAAAGCACGAACAACAACCATTTTTGTTTAAGTTCTACAAAAATGTTTCAACACACTGCGTCGCGTTCATTTGGAGGTCATAGAATTCTAAAAAATGCAGAATTCTGGAGTATTGCAATTGCCGTATAAAGAAAAAAGAACGCAACAATGACCGACACATCAAATACAAATGGCAAACACTTACTTTCAGGAGAATCATTTGGTTCTTAATATATTCCAGTTCCTGGTTGGCGCCATGATTTGTTGAAAAACGTTGTTGTAGCGGAGTAAAAATATATTCCACAAACCGCGCGAGTAAAGTACCGTAGAAATCGATACGATGTAAGAACATCTTCACGCCGCGTGTTGCTGCGTTGTCAACTCGAAGCTCGGATGAATTTGTTTCCAAGTTGCGCTGTTACAGAACTGCTGATGTTACCTTTGCATAACTCAAGCTCTGTTACGTGAATTAAGTGCGCCACTGCGCTTGCGGGCATAATCATTTGAGGCGTTTGGTGCGTGCATTTCACTGAGTAATGATGCCTTTATCTGAGTCTTGGTTCGTGTGTGTCAAGTCATTCAATATAAGTTCAAGCCACATGAAACATGGTGTCAGAAGTGGGATTCGAACCCACGCCTCTATTGATTGCATGACTCAAGATGTTTGTCGATTTGTAACAACCCGAGAAACAGCTTATTTCTCGTTGCTGTCACATTTACATTGCTAGCAGGTAGCTAAAATATGAGTTCGTAATTTACAATTAAAGCATCGTATTTCGCTGGTCGTTTACTCCTCGAAATCGTGCAATACCAAATAATCCAGCTGCATTCATAAAAATGTACTAACTTCACTCAATACCCTGCATTCACGGAGCGTAAATATAGGTTTGAAAAATTCACGATGGTGTAGGTGGCCAATTGAATATAAATCAATTTGTTACCAATTTTGCAGGTAGCTACAACGTATATATTTAAAAATATATATTAGTTTTGCTGTTTTTAAAACCTTCAAACTGTTAAAAACGCCTACCGAGCCGAAAAATAAACAGTTTGACAATAAACTACTGCATATTCACTCCTAATAAGTAATTCTACTGAAACGGAGAAAGCATACCCTTTTTCAGAGTCGCTTTAGTACAAATGATGATAAAAGCATTGTAAAAAGTAATTGTGGTTGCAGACTTCTGAAATCAAAAACGGGCCAAAAACAACGTTTACTATGTCATGCTCACCTTGGTTTCCCATGCATACCACTGTCGGACGCAACGAATTGAATTGCAGTTCTTGTATTCCAAAAAATATTGCCTCCTTCGCTGAGCTATGGCGTTGAGGGAACGACCCACTTCTTCGAGGGCATGCCTTCCCGATTTTGTCTTCTCCCGTTGCAGTGTTTGCCGGTAAATGAATTCCTGTGCTTGAAGACGAATGTCAATTGTGCCCATTTCTACGAGGACCTTTTGCTTGTCATCCTGTGGCGAAAACTAAGGCAGCTTAGCCCCAGACAAAAACTGTTTTCGTCTAACACGTCACTCGTCAAACTTGGACAACGACGTAAGCCTCGCGACGCTTACCTCAGCTGTGAACGGTGCGACCTGAGCACCGCTCTTCTGACTGAACGTCGCACTTTCCGCCATCTTAAGCAGCACTGTTGTTGCCAAGGAAAAAACTCTCAACAGTGTACAACATGTAGTGCACGCAGCAGTTAGTTTTTTAAACAATTGGTTTTGACGCCAAAAATCTTTCTAAGAACACACAAGTCTCGCGTTTCCATTGATAAGTATATCTGCGGAGGTTGGTTCGCATTTGAATAACAGAAGAAAATCTTGATCACCATAAGAAAAGCAAGGCTGGTAACTGAAAGGTGGTCCAAATTGCACGTCATGCAGCATGTTTAATTAAATTGCAACACGCTTTTATGTGCGTTGCAACACGTGCATCATGCTGTGATTTGTATGATACTAATCAGCGAATAGGAATGACAAAAGGGCTTCAAAAGTGCATGCAGTGTGTTACGCTCAGAAAGGAAACGGCTTTTGCTTTGGTCAATGTTGTCACCAAAGCATGGCGTTGATTGGCGTCGCTTGACTCTTTTGAGAGGTAGTGCGTAAGTTCAGCCGAGTGCTATTGTGCTAGGTGGTAATTCCTCGAAGGACCACTCGCTACGCTTTGATTAACACGCGGGTGGAATGAGCAAACTGTGCCGGCAGAAAGACACTGCTGAAACACTTTATTCTCGACTTGAAGGTCTACTCACAACTTGTGGATCCAGCAAACGTTTGTACAAATCCGGATGACCGCAAAAACTTTTAAAATTATTTAGGTTGGTGGATGTCAGGCTGATTTGGTAGTTTAGCGCGTTGTTCCAGTAAAATAACAAATTAAAGTTGTTAAAAATTTCAAGACAAAAACTGAGACGATGTCCGTTTGTCCGCAGAAACAGTGCGATATAAATTTCACTCTTTGCGTACAAAACAGTGGTACAACTTAGTATTTCGCTAAGGGGGATGAATCAACTTTTTGGAGAAAAATGTGATAACACAGTCGTGTCTTTCTACCCAACAAGCTTCCCTCAGAAGCATAGGTAAACCTTTTTGACGAGATGCCAGTGTCTCTATTTGGGCGAACTTTCGCAAAATAGCTGTGCGCTGCGTGGACCACGATATAAAAACACAAATGCTTGCAACAAATATCCATTTGCATTTCGAATTTAGGGGTTGGCGATGCGTCAGAAATAACATGCTGCAGAATTGCGTATATATTGTAGAGGGGTGTAGCATTCTTGCCTGCTCTGCAGGCACCGTTCATCCATACCCTTCGGCCGTAAAAATTTAATTCAAGTCCAAGTTGGCACAAATCCGTTAAATAAGCAATCCGCAAATGCTACCCCAGTAGTGGAAGTAGCACGAAAAATAGANATTTCTCACGAATCTCGTTGTTTTCGGTAAAACGAATAAATGCCTAGGGAATNCACCGGAAGAAATGCCTAGGAATATACATAGGAATGCATGCCTAGGAATACACCGGAACATTGTCGCTACCTGTTGCACCAGAAGCTCGCTGCTGCTCTTCTACGGGTGACAAGTACAATTCTGATAGCGATCAATAAAACGTTTGGAGGCTGCTCACCCTGATCTGTTCCATCCTAGGAAGAAAACCTCTCTAATTTCACTACAAATTAGCAGAATAAGGAATTAGTTACGCTAGAATCTAGCGGTCACTCACACTTCGCACTGCATATCCTTAACGTGAGCACATTGTTAGACTCAAGCCAGTGTTTCTCAACTTTTTTCGTAACGTGGCACAGATAACGTTTGATACAAGAAATTACGTGGCCCAATATTTTGATAGCATAGGTACGCTTTTACACGAATAAACAAACGCACATTATTAATGTAGCGATTTATTTGTATATGGTCCACTCGAAAACTGCACTATGGCCTACAGGTTGAGAAAGACTTTTATGAGCTTTGTTACGTTGAACTACGGAACAATCCGCACGAGATCTGGTTTGTTTCCATGCCTGCAAAGCACTGTACACCGATATGTTGTTGTGGATGCTGGTACGACTACGCAAGAAAGCTGCTCGGTTATTTGCAAACTTCGAAAATTCGCAACTGCCTAACCTGATTGCAAACATGTCGTTACGTCTGTTGGTAGTGGTACTACCGCTCAAACTTTCTCCAATGCACCCAATTCCGAACTAGCAAGTTGGTGAAATACTCCCCGAGTAGATCAAATAAACACCCGCATTTCTGATTGTGTAAGCTGCGAAGGAGCTTTGGCCTCTAGACTCCCTCTGGCTGCGCTTTTGGCATAAAGTGGGACATTTTGTGACATCACAGGCTGAAAAACGTAAGTTATATGACATCACAGGTTGACGTAGATTGTCGTGGCGAAACTAACCGAAAAGTCTGCTGCTTGAATCGTTTACAAGGTTGGCATCTCATTCACGTTTCGATCTTGTAACCACAACAGAAACCTGACACCGTGTGTCCGTCGACAAGGTATGGCAAGTAGTTAGTAACCGAGAAGTTTTAACCGCTACAGAAATAAGGAACGAATGATGCTATGAGTGTAATCGTTTGGATACTTTGTTGCGTGCTAGACGACTGCCGTAGTTTTCAGCATTGAGGACATTGGAATTTACGCAAAAAAATGAGAAGAGCACCAAACGTGACCACTGTCGTTTTACGCAAATTTGTAAGTATTCCCAATCCAACACAAGTTTTCAAAAGGTGGTGTTTTCCGCAATATTTCTGTTTTGTCTAATACCTCTCTTTTATTGATCATTATGCATATTCATCTTCCGTTACTTCTACATCCCTTCTCAGCCATAAGGGCCAACACGTGAGTAGCGAGAGCAGCGTACACCTTGCCGCAAATTTTGTTTACTCCATTTGCATTTTGTTCTGAAATGTAAATGTCGTTTAGTAAACACTATCAGAATAAATCCCGTCCATGATATTTGGTCCACAGGCGACAAAGTGGACTTACCTGGTTACGCTTTTGCATCCTTCAAATTGCCATGGTGACACGTATAACACTGCTGTACTAATCATTTCGCTGGTAATCCTGCAGCGAAAGTGGATTGCAAGCAAAAGANGGAAAGGCTTTTACTCAGCTTATCCCTTATGTTATAGGCTCTNTCTTGTGNCCTTTAATAAGTCGCAAGATCTACAAAACCTTTTTGAAAGAGACTCTGAAAGTTTTCAACTCACTGATGATCAGTGGAGGATCCAGCCAGTCAGTTTAGGGGAGGGGGCGATTTCAGTAGTACTTGGCAGTCAAGTCTCATTACGGGTTCACAGCTGTAAGAGACATGAAGTATATACTTCACAACACTGCTGTGACAAAACAGTGGAAAGCAAAATAGCCTTTTATCGCTAATGCTGTTTTCCAAATTGTACAAAATCATGAAAAAAGTTACTTTTGTAGGTTTTATGGGGGCGATCGCCCCAATCGCCTCCCCTGGATCCACCCTTGCTGATGATACTTTTCGCTTTTAACGAACCGCTTGACTTATACAGAAGAATTCAGAAAAGTTTTGTGCGGCAAAATCCCAAATAAAAACAGTCAAACAAGCGCTGTTCCCATTGGAGATGGTGACAACAGTTCCTTTGTACTTGTTTTCTGAATGTCTAACAACAAGCGCGGTGTCGCCATCTTCCAGGGCAATTGAAGCCAGAAGACAGCATGCATGACACGCAAGTATCTAACTTGTTAGCAAGTTTAATGTAAAAGCGGAAAATGTATTTTACAACCATTACAAAAATGGGGAAAAACGAGTTTTTAAGTTTTATTTGATGCTGAAACCTCTGTTTTTTGTGATAGAAAGAAGAGACACCACACCTTTAATGCTCTCATCGAAGGATCTCCGTATTCAAATCCATTAAACTCAAACAGCAGGTTCTTGCAATCTTTGGAATACTTACAAGTTATTTAGAATTTCATTCCATTTTATTGATTGCAAAATGACATATTAGTGTTAATTCTCAGGCACGAATTTAAAAATCTTATTCTGAAGCCATGCTTTTCCTGAATAACGCTTTATTACGGCAAAGCACCTTGCTCAAATGCCACGCTGCTCTTTTGAGCAATGGTCAACCTTGCGCTTCACGACTTTTTGCTGCTTGTCTCCATGCCAGCTATACGTCCAGCCCGCGGTCCGCATGCAGTCCAGTNAAAGGTTTTGAGCGGCCAAGCTTAGGTTTTCCTTCTAGAATAAGTAACTTACAGGCTGAGANCCTGTCCTTATTTTTGTAATCTTAAGANTGACATTTTGATGCGGGCTGTCCTCAATGCCAATTTATTACGTTTGTACTGCGTGCTGGGACTGGGAGATTTTCGTGTGTCCACTGCAGTGGCGTGCAGAAGGGGGGGCAAACGGGTCACCGGCCCCGGGCATCCAAGTCCAAGGGGAGCATCCAAAGAGTGAAATTACAAAAATTGAAATGCTGTAACTGGATTATTTTTCCTATTGTAAGTCTACTAATACATGTTGTATGGATTTAACTTTCAATACTAATTTTTGCGTATTCAAATGCCAGTAATTCGCAGCTTCTTCACCAGCAGGGACCTATACTTTAGGTGGGGGGGAAGCCCAATCACACTAATAGTGACGTGACTTGTTCCAGATCGTGCAATCAAGGAAAAATCACAAAAAAGGGTTGATAAATAATCAGGGTTGAAAAAACACGGGTTTAAAAAAAAAATTTCACATGTTTTGTTTTTTTTATCCGTTTTTTTTTGCTTTTTTGAAAAGAAACAGGTTTTCGTTCTTGTTTTGGAAAAAGCACAAAAACACTATTCTGAATTGTTTTTATTGCATCATGCAAAAATCACCATTTTCAGAATTACACAATAATAACTTTTTATACCTGTTATGGCATTCAAATCTCAGGGTAAAGAAATGTACGCCATCTTTGTTTTCGCAAAGTGTTGTTGGTCAATGCACTCCAAAGTGGTAAGGTTTGGCAAGCATGCACACAGCAGACAGAGAAAAGCCACTCCCACACAAACTCTGCCCTTTCACGTCAAGTTTATGTAGGCTACATGCCCTGCTAGTTCAGGATCTATATAGTGAATTTTTCGACATAAGGTTTGGTAGGGTCCAACATCACAAAGAGTGTGGATGCAGAGAAAGCAGAAAAATTGGTTAAAATATACCGATTTTACAGAGCTGAAGAAGATAACCAGCAGAATTACTCAAACGGATCGAATTATTCTTCTCTTTCTTTCAAGTCCTCCAAATTTCATTGCTGTTCGTTTTGTTTCATTAAAAATGTACATTTAACTGTACAAGTGTGACACTTATTTTACTTTTAACTTCATAGTACTGTACGTTCTACAAAGGAAAAGAAAAGAGTGGGAATATTGGTGGGTTTTGCTGGTTTGTATTAAGTTGGCTTTTTTAAAAACACCTGGGTGGTTTTTTGGTTGTGTCCAATTACATCAACCCTGAAGATAATTATAGAACTTTATTTGATTTCTGAGTCAAACTTCAAAACTGTCCTATTTTAACGTGCTTGATTTAGCTGATTTTATGATGTATCAGTAATTTCCCGCTGCGCTTTTTGTGCTAAGACCGTCGCACACCTGTGCTTGCAATATGTGCTTCGTTTCGAGCTTCGTCATCAATTGGCAGCTCAGGCGGACAGATCATAACGACACACGCAAGCCCGTTTCTGTTCTGTCCCTCCAGTAGCTGTACATATAACAGCCACATAAAAAAACGAAACTTTTCTTGCGTACTTTATGTGCATTCTCAATTATTGTGTAGACATAGTTTACAAATTTTAAACTCTCAACCCTGGGTGCCGCCATCTCCGCTGCATATATTCTAATCGACTGCTATTTGATGAGACAATCGCGCAGCCTTGCATTTTTGCGGTTGTGAACTGCGCTGACATAGCACTGAATGTGTTCTACTCCCCTGTTTTAACGCGTTGCCGATATTTTTGCAGTTATGAACTGCTTTGCCTCAGGAGACCGCTGATATAATTTACGTTCATTACAGTGATACATTGTAGCCTACAACGAGTAAAGAGAGTGCGTGTAGAATAATATGCACAGGGACGCCGGAGAATGGAGGCATTGCGGGTGCATTGCCCCCTCTGATCTTTCAAAAGGGGTGAAACGGGGGCGGAGGTGCCTTTTTATAACAGCATCAACGGTAATTTCGTGGTTTATCAAGATCGACTTGAAATAAATTTACCGCAGCTATTCGGGCACCCATATAATTCAGAATGATTTTCTATAATTTCTGTTATTGCTTTTGAGGTCAGCATTGTTGATAAACAGAAACAAACATAATTGATAACGATTTTTTTTATAAGTTTCCATTGCCCTCAACATTTTTATTGCCCCCCCTGCCCTACCGCTGCTCCGGCGTCCCTGAATATGCATGTTGTGTCAACAAACTTCGCCAAAACGTCGGTTTGCAAATGTGAATATGACGTCATATTGTGACGTCACAAACATCGTATATCCAATGACCACCTTGGTCTACGCTACTGCCCGATACTAGAATTTGGTAGGGGGGCATCCAATCAAACAGTCGCCCCGGGCACCACTAGATCTCTGCACGCCACTGGTCCACAGACACTTTTATCCAAAACTTTTCACTGTTTTTCTGAATTCTGCTCTTGTTCCATTGCTACTAAAATTATTTATGAAATCACACTTAAAGAAGTTATTAAACGTGCTAAACAGTCGTTACTATTGGATTTAGATTTCAAACGCTTTCAGTACATTAGCTTAAACTAAATTTAGTTTGCTAAGATCAAAGCAAATTATTCAATGTGCCGCCCTTGTTAAAGTAGTGACCAAATTTTTGGCTCAGTAAACAATTTCGGTTGGACATATCGGCTGTTCTCTAGACAGTGCAACGTGCAGAGTCGCTGCAAGTCCACAGTTTGCAACGAAAGCGTTCCACGTGGTTTTCAAACTAGTGCAGCATTCAAAGCGTATTTCATTACATTGGCATTCACAACACTGAACTTTTCTCATGAATAATAAGAGATTCTCAAACGAATTGCACCAGGACAGCAAGTAACCATCTATTTTGCATCAAGACACTGGGCAAATCTGCAACCATCCATTTTGCATCAAGACACTGGGTAAAATGTGCTTTCTTCTGGATCATGTTCAGCGTGTGTTAAAAATTTCACAGAAGCATGCTAAGTTGCAAGGATACATAGTGGGTGCACTCTTCTGCACTGGCTTCTGAAATCGTTTGACATCACTAACTGTTCAACGTACTGCTTTGCATGAGCTGTTTTTGAAATTGTGAACGAACTATGATTTCTGAAGATTTTTTGGGTCAAATTTGAAAGATTTTTCTCCTGCGAAAGTCTATTTGAACTGTGTTTTGGCAAGGTGGACATATTTTCTGTTTTTCATTATCATAAATGTGTTAAATAAATATGATATTTTTTGAAAGTAAAACCGTCAAAAGAGATAAATTGTTACAATACACTGCTAGTAGTCGGAGTGTGTTCTCTAAGTAAGAAAGACAATGAAGCAGAAACGCGTTTTTCATCAAGTAAGCTCATGCCGTGGGTAGCACATGCGATATTCACCGCATGCTAGGGAGGTTATTAAATGCCCGACTGGAATATGACGTGCAGCTAAGGCTTTAAAAACGTGCCTTCCATCAGAAGCTAAATCAGAGTTGCTGCCTTCATCACTTTGCTAAATGTCATTTCAGTGAGTCGCACGAAAGCCAATTACAGAAAACAAAGTTTTTAAATTTTCATGTTTTATTTTTGGAAATCTGCTCTTTGTTGCTGTGATAAGCTATGCTAAAAAGCCTGAGATTTACATTTAAAAATATGGTTTGTGACAGGATATATCTCACCTAATTTGTGCCACGCATGTGGTGATTATCTGGTGCAAAGAAATTGTGATACGTTAATGAACTCAATGAACACTGCACTGCAGTCTGCAATACATAAAAAGATAGACATGAACCTGACTTCACTATCTGTGTATAAACTCGTTACAATTTTCCCTATTCATTAAAGTTGAACGATGCAGCTGAAATAACCTCCAATAACGAGGTAAGTTATTTTTGCATGAGAGTAACTTTTGCGGAATTTAAACAGCACGATTTTCCAATTTTCTGAAAAAAATTATGACAGAATCAAGTGCGAATAAAATGCACAAAACTTTTATGCAGCACCCTCTCTTAAAGCAATGTCGAACTTCCTAGCATTACTGTTTACACTGATTGCATGCGATGGTTCGTGGCTGTTACAAAACAGCCATCATTATCAGAGAGAGAGCAGATTGTCAACCGTTCATGAAAACTATTAGCTGTCACTTGTAGCCTTCTTCGGAGCTCAATTCAACGATGCAAAGGGATGGGACTTTAAAAAGCATTGATGTTTTTCTGGCAAAAACTGTGCACAGACAGAAAAATTTACAGCAAAATGACGCTAAAATCGTATATGAGGACAATTTTTCTTTTGAAATTCTGCTTTTGCTTCCTGTCAGACTCGGTGCGAAAGTTCAAGCTTCTTTCTTGAAAACGAATTAATTGTATTTCTGTATTAGGGTGAAAAAAGTAGGCTCCAGCTAAAAATTACCACTTTACGCACAAAAACTTTGCATGTCTACGGGATGGTAAGTAAAACAGCTGACTGCAAAACGTCTTACAGTTCGAATTTTACCTATAACCTACATTGCCAATGCCTGGTGACTTCAAGCAGTGCCACTANCAATGTGGACTAGGNATCATGAAGCCGGAATAACTGACTGTCCTGGTAGTTTTGTCAACAAAAGTGCGAACAGAAACTTAACACCGCAGGCATTGTGTCGACATAAAGCGGCGACCCTTCATACCTAATCACCCTCGGATTACCTGTCATACACATTAAGCCATGTGCGAATGGTACGACATGGTTTTAGCTTCAAAATAGGCAAAATCTGATAGGAGCCGTCTTATTGTTTCGACCACGTGAGACATAAACGCAGCATGGCTTCTTCAACTGGTTCGCCTTTGGATTTGGAAGGACATCTCGTTCGATACTGAGCATAAGAAAGAAGTAATAACGCAAATCACTGGCGTGTGGAGCCTACGGAACCAGTGTCTGAATACTGTATTTCGGCTGTGATATTACTGGGCGTGTGGGAAATGGAAATGAAACTGCTAACCAGAGCCGTATCAGCCGCACTCCATACCCCCCAATTGGGGAGGCCCACGCTGTCACAGGGGGCCCAAAATTCCAGTGCCGTCACCACTTAGCATCCCAGAGAAAGCTTCAATCTCCAAATTGAAATATGAAGCACTAGAAATCAGTGAAGTTAGGGGGCCCTTTGAAAGAAAAGTGCATTGCAGTTACTTTGGGCCCCTTTGAAAGCAAGGTATTTACACGTTACAACTGCTGTTGGGGGCCCCTTTGAAAGCAAAGTAGCTACTTATACATTGCTGTTGCTGTTGGACCCCTTTGAAAGCAAGGTAGGCTACTTTACACATTACAGTTGCCAAGGGGAGCCCGAGGCAAGTGTCTCGCTTGCCTTCCCTTAAACACACCACTCTATATAACCCTGACAATGATCTTATATGAGAATATGAAACCGATTGAACACGTTCTGCTTCATCCGATATGCGCACTTTCTCACCTGATGTGCGCAT
>JGI24159J19872_10002291_pt1 | contig 22617 bp, 13 predicted proteins | sample Ectturendosymbi4_FD_19872 | JGI IMG/M metagenome (IMG submission 19872) | reverse complement strand
CAAATCACATCCTCAGTAGTTGGTAACTTCTTGGGTGGAAATATTTTTGTACTGGCAAACGAATGGATATCATGCAATACTATAGTATTAGTGCTGCTACATCTACATCAACATGTTGATGAAGCAAGCTACGTCTACAAGTAGATATCACGTGTGATATTTACCATGTATTTCAATATTGTTTTTGTCTATGTTTAGTAAAATCTAAACATAGACAAAAACAATATTGAAATACATGGTAACTCTAACAATAACATGCTTGATATTTGCTAACTAACTGTCAAAAGTTTTTTCAATATTTCTGTTTCTAAGATGTAGCAGTAGTAATCCAATTTTAATCCAATCCTGTCCCCGTCAATGAGGGTGGCAGGATGTACCCCACTTTTGTGAGGACTTTTTGAGGCAGAAATTTTTACAGCCAATTGCTCTTCCTAACACCAACCTGTATCACAGATCAGTAAAGTGGCCCATTAGTTGCCTTTTACGACAGGATGGCCACTCTACTATTCTCAATCCGACAGAGCACAGTTGTATTCAATAAAATATCTAGTGGTGAATATTGATTAGAAGAATGTCCATTTGAAAAAAGTCAAAATTTTGAAATTGCAATTTGAATGTAACTTCAAAATGAACTAGTTTATTCATTATCTTTGCGATTTATGGGAAAATGGTGTAAAAAGCAGTTTTTCAGTTATAACTTTTTCAGAATGAAGTAAGGCAAAATTTTTCTCTTATCACTACTTGTGTTTTCCGCATCTTTTGAACCCAAAATCAGTTTTCTATCTCACCTAGAAGTTGCGTTATGACAAATTCATGAAATTTGACCCCGAGGGTGAGGTAGCAAGCAGATTTTTGGGATCAACCACCTAATATCAATTTCAAAATTAGTTTCGGCCATGTTTCCAACTTTTTAGACCACCCCAAAGTTTGCATTGCACAATTAGAAAACTCACTCCACACTACTGAAAACTGTTCAAAAGCAGGATAAGTTTTTGATAAATAAATTGCTTTTTACAAATAGTGTAAAATAAAGTGAGTATACTTTTTGTAAGTACTGTGATTTTGTTTCAAGGATCGGTGCTGTACCTAAATCAAGTGAAACCAAAGCATCACAGTGCTTTAATTTACATTAAGGTGGTGCTGTGGCACTGACACAGTTATGATATATTTATATATACTGTCCATCCAATTTATGCTTTTAGAAATTATCACAAATAATATTGCTACATTGTTTAGCCAGAAAGCACATCTTGCCTTGTGTAGCTTGTTTTACGTATCCGACCATACCTTTTATTGTGCAAAGCCATGGAGAAATACTGGTCCTCAGTTTTATTCTTTTATCTGTTATAAAGTTGTTTTTTTTTTTGTTTAGATCCTTATGCGATTTTACCAGGCAGCCATGCAAAATTGTAGAAGAAGAATACGGCTGGCCAAAGTTTTTGCAGTGCGATAACGATGAAGTTTATCAAGATGCTTGCCAGGTGGTTTCAGTGATTGAGGGTGAAACATGCATTGCTGAATGTTGCATTTGCTAACGGTCCAAGCTGTTTTATGACATTTGCAATGCACTTTCCTAATATCTCCTCAACTGACCTAACCTACAGTCCCGTGACATTTAATGTAATCACATATTTACGTTACATATTACAAGGAGTACAATCGCCAGCTGTTCAAATGATAAACTCACAACAAAAAGAACCATCCTCAGAATTTATTTCTGGTGTTGTCTTCAGTCTGCGAATTTCAGTTTTACACATTTGCTGTGTTCAGTCACTGCGGAACAGCACCTGATGCTCTCTGGTGGTTGTATCTTAATTCATTGTGGAAAATCTGAGCAAGGATCTTTTTCGTATTGTGATGATTATTATTTTTTATCTATTAGCATAAGCATGATCTGAAGTTTAACAAATCGGACTGCAAGGCGCCACTGATAGCCACCAGCAACAAGGCGTCTTACTACGAAGGTGTTGAAGGCTGCGGGTTGCAGTGCATGAACCCGTTGTTTGATGCGGAGCAGCACAATGAAATACATGCTTTCATAGGCGTTTGGGCGTCGTTGGCATGCATCTGCACGTTCTTCGCTATGGTAAGTGCGTGGAGCTACATTTACTCGTTGCCAACATCACAAGGAAACAATTGTTTGCAAGTTGCGGCCGCGCGCTTTCAAAACGAGATTGCCGAGTTTTAAGTGTCGTTCCGGTTACATGAATTAACAAAAAAAGCGACGAATACCACTGACGCTGTTGCATGTTTATTGAAAGTAAACTGGTCGCTGCAAGCGGTTAACACAGCGCTAAGGACAGTTGCTGTGACATAATACGGTTTCATTTTGTCAAATATGGCCAGTCCTGTTGCATTTGTGTTATGTCGTGATGTGAGTCACAAAAAATGCATGAATGAACCATGCCAGTAATGGCAAGCTCCACCGCGAGAATTTGTGTCACTCTTTGGACACGCTCTCAGGACAATGGTGAATTCTAGCTAAATGCGTTTGGCAGTGAACCTTGGATCGCTTATCCAAGCTTGAAAGCGGTTGCTTTATCCAGCGCGGTTAAGGTGGTCGCTCATTGCTGTTGCTTTGAAAACTTCTACGCTCGTCTTAATTTCGTCCCGGACGGTCATGTGCAGTCAAGCGCCACCTACCCTCTTGTATTGTAGTCGTTGTAGCGTGTCATTAAGATAGATAACTTAGCCGGTTGAAGGGCAGCTGTGTGACTTCTTCGTGGCTTCCGAATGATTGCGTCTGATTTCGCCCAAGGTTGCGCTGTGCTGATGACCGCTGCGCTGTGCTGATGATTCGCCCAAGGCTGCGCTGTGTTGATGACCGCGCTGAATTTTACGCTTTGGGCGATATCGACCTGACGCAAAATTGCTCGCGTTCGCGCAGGCAACGTAGCTGCTATCCCGTTTTCGATATTTTCCCTTCTGGTCTTCGCCGCGCTCACGTCACTGATTTCATCTTCCGCCCTGCGCTGCAATCGAAGGTCATGCTTGACATAGGACCGATGCACATCCGGCCGGATGCGGACCATACGTCCTCGTATTTAGTTCGCGGCGACGTGCACTTTTCAGCAACTTAGCAATCTTAATTAATCTGTGAACGGGTAAAAAGGGTCGCAACCCAGTTCATGCGATCACGCAGTTCTTGGCTGCACGTATATTACAGCCACGCACCTTGCGTTTTTTAATGTTATTCCGTAGCCGTGCCACATCTGTCGTTTATTGAAAACTTTGCGACCACCTGTCGTTTACTGAAAACCTTTCCAGCATTTGCACATAGCCAATGCCGTTTAACATAATATGGCGACGAAAGGGTTTCAAAAACTGCCGCGGATGGCCAGTGGAAATTGCTTGATGTGATATGACTGTGCACGCACATGTTTTCCAAAGTGCCACGGATCAAGAAAACGCCAATTGTTGTTCCCCTTCGCGAAATTGTTAGAAACCACTACTCTTGTTGCGTTTCGTTCGTTTCGCATCACGCGCGGCTTGCGTGTGTTTTGGTTTCCTTGCTGCAGACGTGTGAGCAGGCTGGCCGGCAGCCCTGAGATGATGCGCTTAGTCGGAATCTGGCTCTTTGAATGATTAACCGTCCCCGGAGTGAAATTACTTTGCCGGTTTCCACACCGCCGCACTGAAACGACTGACTCTTGTGTTACTCAAAAAGTGGCGGAGTTCGTTTCATTCACAACAAAACTGTCACAAAAACTGCACCATGGTAATTAGCTTTTAACGGGCGGTAATTTTACGCTACCTGTCAAGCTTTGTTACACCAAAGTTATGGCAGTCGCTTCTCAGTTGGCACATTTTGTAACAATTGAAATGAAGCGGAAAATTCGTAATAAAAAAAAAATCGTGTCGCAGCCGATTCATATAAAATAGCTAGAGCTTGGCTTCAGGCTGTTACAAACGTGTGCACGTGCACTTGAACGAATAACAAAAAAGCGTGGAGCGTAACTTGTAACTAACTGGGCTACTTCGAACCAAACTTTTCCAGGTAAAATAACCGCTAAATATTCTTTAGTCGCTTTAAAAAGCTTGGGGGCTGTTTTGTGAAAATATCTTCCATTACTTATTAAATAAAAAGAGGCGAATCCACACCGTGCTGTTAATAACCAGGCAAAACTTTGAATTGACATGTTTAAAAGGTCAACGTGAAGTAGTTCAGTTTTGTAGTAGCATTGTGAGCTTAATTTTATTCAATCATATGCAAGTGTGCAACACTTCACGGCTGTGACGCCTGCAGGCTCTGTGGACTCTCCTTTTCAATGTTAGTGTGATGAGGTAGTAACAAAGCTGTAAACGGAGTACACTGCATGGGGCGGCTGAGAAACAACACAAAATTTTAGAGATAACAGTTTTCTTTGTTTTAGCTCCGCTCCATTCAATGATTGAAAATTATCGCTGAATTCATCTTATCAGAAATTTATTTTGAGAAACTGGCTGCGAATCTTGAACCACAGGAGCTTCAGAAGGAAACAAGAACCACACCTAAAATAGGAAAAAGAGTTAATTCGACAAAGAAAAAAATAAAACTCGAAAATCTGCTCATAACGCAACAGATACTTGGTTAAGTTGATGGCGTGAATTTTTAGATGTAAAAAGAAACCGAACGAAAATATTGAAAGAACCACTGCTTGGAAGTATCAGCTGATGCAAAAACAGTGTGAATAAAAACGTTAAGTTTTCATGGAACTACCAATATTGCAGTGGCGCAAGAGACAAATTCGCGCTGTTATCGTATTAGGCACACGTTTCAGTTCAACACAGACGATTTTTGTTTACCTGAGTTGAAAGCAACTTAAGGAAATGGTGGTTTGGTGTTGGTCGTACTGGTCACTGTCTGGTTCGCACGGGGTTTGCACGCGTGTTGATGGCCCATCTTGGCAAGCGTGCCAACGTCTGTTGATGGATGTTGTTATTGTACGTCACAATCGCTCTATTTCGTGTCGTGCAGCTTTCGTTTTTCATCGACTGGAAGAACTCGAGCAAATATCCTGCGCGCATCATCTTCTACATCAACGCTTGCTTCTTCGTCGGAGGCATTGGTTGGCTATCGCAATTTTTCCCCGGAGCTCGCGACGAAATTGTGTGCAGAAAGGATGGTACAATGAGACTCGCAGAGCCAGGGTGAGAACTGAAAAGTCTTGATCAAGGGCTGGGGATCCTGCGGCTCGCGACCGAAATGCGTTCCGTGTGAACATTTTCTACGGCCCGCCGCAGCGCCACATTTTTTGTTACACTCAATAGAACACAGCACGAAACTCCATGACAAGCAAAGAGAAGTCGCTCCTGCTCCTATTCTTATTTTCAGTATGAACTTAACGGTAGAATTTTTGAAGGTAAAAGTAGGTAGTATTTGCGACCCACCAGCGACAGTCCACAGTTCATGCAGCCCGTGATAGATAGTAGGATACCCGCCCACGGTCTGGATTGTATCACTAAAAAATTTTCTTCCGCCCAGTGTCATTACAACTCATGGTGTTGTCTTTTGTTTGTTCGGTCGTGTGCTGTAACTCCGTGTACGTGTAATTCTACAGGTAGTTTTGTTTTTCAGCAACAGAGTTTTAACCAACCGACATTCTACCCGTTAAAACAAAATATCGATGTTGCTGCAAACGTGCTAGTCTTGTTTGTTTTGTTTTTTTTTATCCAAGTTTTGCTTGCGCCTGCTTTGTATCAAACTTCATGTAAATGTGGCGCGAGCAGCGCTCCCACCAGTTAAATGGTCGCCTTCACCAAATTTTTCTTGAATACAATTTTCGCAAAACCTTTTTTAATGCAGAAAACGTAACTCGTGGTTTGTACAGAGTGTTCTAAAACTCTTTAAAACCCAATGATTAACGTTTTACAACCGCCCATAAAAATATTTACAGGATAGGTTCAAGATGGAAATATTTTAACGATAAGCCAAATATTTTCTGAACCCGTCAGTTGCTTTATTTAATTATACTGTCGCAATGTTTAATTATCGAACTCTCTCGTTGAAGTTGATTTAAATATTAGGCGAGTGTTTGTGCAGCAACCAGTCTTCCACCTGGGTAAAACTAACATTTTGCCGTTTGATCGTCATACTTTCCAAGGAGCATTCAGTCATGTTGCTCTGTGTATGCCTTGATATCTAACGTCAGAGTGACACAGCGTTAAAATAAACTTCCCAACACACACATACACATTTGTCGTTTCAAAAATATTTTCACACCACCTCAAAAGTCCACCTTGTTTCCTCAGTGTGTGAAGCATTGTCGTAATCCCTGTGCCCCATGCAAACGCGCTATCGTTTTTCCAGTTTTATTTTTGTTTATCGCGCTTAACAATGGCATTATAGCTTTTCTCTCAGCCAAGTGCAAGAAGTCGTACCGCTCGAAGCTGCAGCGCGTGTGTGGTCCTGTCTGCTGAGTCTCTTGCCCTGTCCGCTTTGTGCACGGATCACTTCCATCAGTGAAATCTTGTTTCCCGAAACAAGCCCCGGCGCATTGTTTCGCGGCCTGGCGGCGAGCGATCGGGTCCACAGCTCTGCTGTGGCTGTAATCGATCGTGTTGCTGTATGGCACTTTGTTAAGGAGGTTGTTTTTTTCGTTCGTTACGTGAGCAGCGTGCTAACTGCTAAGTGTAACTTCACCGCAATGCAATTACATTTGTTTTATGGGGTCGTGATTTTCGCAGACGTCTTTACGATCTGTTGACACAGGGAACAACATCGTAACATGATGCTTGCAGTCATCGTTTAAAACCTGTCTGTTATGTCTGGCTTGTACTTCAGATTAATTATTTCCCCCATCTGTAACATTTGGATCTGATGCGCATGGTCGTTGTTGTCTGACCGAACCGGTATTTTTCTTCCAGAAACACTGGAGAATCACCGTCTTGTGTAATAATCTTTGTCGTCGTCTACTATTCGCTCATGGCAGGCGTGACGTGGTTTGATATTTTGTCCTATTCTTGGTTCCTGATGTTCAAGGCGTTGGGAACCAACAAAGATCCGTTGAAAGGAAAGGTAAGAGAGGGTCTACGTTTTCAAAACTGCCTGAAAGTTTTACTTTGAAGGATGTTTTTGATGGTGGTAGATGCAGTTTTTGTGCTGCTGCTGCTACTCATATATAAAAAGGCTTTCAGACACAAGAGTTCGGACAAAAATTTTCTGTTTTTTATGTTGTCTTCAATTAATGCAGAAAAAATAACACAAACCAAATAACAAGCAACACCACAACACCACTGTCCTGTACCCCTTAATTATATTTAAGTTGGTTTTCCTTGGGATCTTTGGTCGGTTAAAAATTCAATGAAAGATTGAATCAAGCTTTGAAACGCGGTTGAGCTACAGCGTGAATAGTTATTGTGAGACTTTCAACCGACCATAAAGTAATGGTTCTCGAGTTGTTTTATTTTTTCGGAGCATGGTCACGTTCAGTGCTCCCAGTGACCTTTCTCTCAGAAAAGCTGCCTTGCCGTTAAGTTCAGTTAAGTCTTTGCTGCAATGCATTTCATTTTTTAAGTTAAATGGGTCTTGTTGAACGCTTTCCAGGAGCACAGGTTTCATTTGATTGCGTGGTCAGCGCCGTTCATGCTGATGGTCGGTTGCTTGGCGGCGTCGCAGATCGACGGAGATTCCATGAGCGGCATCTGTTTCGTTGGCTACAAAAACCACATGTGAGTTCTGCGGTTTCTGCTCTTCAAGCGCAACTTTTCACCCATGCCTCCAGATGTGCTGACAGCGAATAATAATGTGATTGATATGCGCGTAACTTTCACACCATCAAACAGCAATTCCTAGCAAAACGTATTTGCTCTCATTCAAATCACTATTGACTGATCTGTGCCGCGAAAGTCATCCCTTCAGTGGAGGATGCTTGTCCGGGACCTTGGCGAAAGTGATGTTTTACAGTGAAAGAGCAACTGACAAGTAGTCCGGCGACAAAGAACAAAGCCTAGGACCACGTTGACCTAAATTTCGAAATATTTGGATTTTTGCCGAAAAAGTGTTTTTTAGCTACAACTTCCAAATCAATAACGCTAGGAAGCCAGCCAACAGCTCTGAAGATGCGGATTTTGCCAAGTTCATTATAAAAGAATAAACGGGTAAATTACCGCTTGAACCTTTTTCTCTGGCCCTGATAACGTGACCCAAAAAGTGTTTTCCCCAGTCGTGACGTTTCACCATTAAATGGTTAAACCCCAAAATGCCCGATTTTGTTCAAAATCGAACCTAGGGACTTTCTGCTTCTTTATAGGGTTGGAACAGCTCTCTAATTCTATCGGTTGGCAAGTTATGAGTGGACAAAGTCCAAGGATTTGCGGTCGTTAAAGGGTCAAAGCTTGGAATTGTTAAAATAACACACAGTGGTGTAGGAGGGGGGTCCAGGCGTAAAGTTTTGATTAGTCGAAAATCCGGGGAAAATCACTTACATTCCAACCAAAATCCCTAAATATCTAGGCACAATCCCGGAAATCTGGGCAAAAATGGCGCCCAAGGTTTGCAGAAAAACAATTGAAGACCATTTTTTGGAGGTCACACCACAAAAACGGTCGGCAAAAGTTGCACGACAACTTTTTGGGCAAGTTTGGGAAACTTAGGGCAAAAACCCTTTGCACCCCCAAAATTTGTTTGCTCCCACACCTAATGATAACACACACCAGTTGCTGGTATGAAATCGCCGTGTAGTGGAATATTTTGCTTGGCACTAAGAATTGATGCTTTTTGCGAGCAACTTAGTGTCGAAAAACCCTGAAGAACCGGGAAGCGTTAGTCAGCTGAGTGTGTGCTGGAGTGCAGCGAACGAAAGTCGATAAAGCTTGCGGCCGTTTGAGATTAAGAAAACCGCCCGCTGTGGAACGTTTGAAAGCGATGTCTGCTTCATCGCTGGGTGAAGCCAAGAGTTCAGCACAAAGGCTGTCCCTTGCACAGTCGACAAACATCTTGGCGCAAAACAAACATTTCATACCCGACCTCGCCAGGGACTGATTTCCGGAAGAGGGCAGGAAGTCCAGACAACGTTTTACCAAAACACGTGTTTCTTACCTGTTCGTTCGAGACGAGAGGCTTCGCCGGCGTCGACGTGAAGCTGAAAATAGATAAACATAAAAGTTAAAACTCCGGACGGAGCTCAAACGCGGCTTAAACTTCGCCGATGCGAACTTTTTCGGAGAAAAACCCGTGCTTCTGTTGTGACTCCGCGCAGCTGCCAATCAAAACTAATGCATTTCGCTATCAGCAATTGCTTAACGTTCAACATGACCAACTGGCATTTCGTTTTCGGCTTTTTGACCGAATTGAACAAAGTATTTCGGTGCGTCACTCATATACGTAGAGTAGGGGTTCTCAACCTGGGATACATGTACGCCTAAGGGTACATTTGCCTGTCTGAAGGGGTACATTTATTGTACAAGCGCAACGAATCAACTTTGAGACATAAAAACGGAGTCAAACCTTTACTTTACCGCGCAAACCATTGTATCTCAGGCGAGTGCTTAACCGGCATGGAAGTAAAGTAAAAAAAAAATTGCTGTTTGATCACGCACAAGGTATCGAACATTGTTGGACCATCCACCCATATTGCTTGTTTTCGTTTTGTATCATTTTGCGCGAGCGTTCGAGCACCTGTGAATTGCGAGCCTGCCAACGACGCGCGGTCTGAAACTTCTTGACGATGAAAATCGAATTTTGGTTCTGGTTGCACTGAACAGGACCAGCAACCAGCCTCTCGTGAGCATTGCTGCCCTTCTAGACCTGCGTAAGCGGTGTTCGGGCTTTGCTTCGCAGTGCAGCGCTGAACTCTCGACCCGCGACAGTGAGTGCCTTTGCGGCAAACTGTTCCAGCTTGAACAAGTACATTCGCGTCTCTTGCCGCTAAGAACAAATTGACTTGCTGGGAATTACTTTTGAGCCAAATATGTTCACAACTTCCAAAAGAACAAATACTCTTTAGAAGTTTGTCAAGATGCGGTTTGGTACTGTTTGAGTTTTACCAGAGACAGCTAAACCTTCCTTGGTTAATTTCAGACGGACTAAGTCTTAAGGAACTTAACCGAAATTTATTGTTTGGCATCCCATCTATAACAACCGTCTCTTCACTGAAACCGGATTTCACATGTAGGAAATATACTGCAGCTTAGGTGATCAATTCTTTTGCTGTTAAGGTATCGGTTGGGATTTCTTCTAATACCTGTGGGCATTGTCCTCTTTGTCGGAAGCTTTTTCCTTTGCAAAGGCCTGGTGGAGCTGTTCAGCATTCGAAACGGACATCCGGGGCTTTTGAGCGATAGCGCTATTGCAAAAATAAACTGGACTATGATACGAATCGGTAAGCGCTCGATTTGGTTTTTCGAGATTTATTGACGAATAGGGTTTTATGGTCAAAAGGAACAAATCAGGTTGGGAGCGTCTTTTAAAATAAAGTTTGGGATTTGGGATATTTTCACTGGTGTTCAATATTCGATTTAGTTTCAATATGCTATTTCGTTTTTTGTTTTTTTATGCGCAACGGGACGCTTTCAATCGAGTGTCGCTTTCCTCTGTTTCGTTGCATTCTTGTTTTATCACCCATACGCGAAAAAATGCTTCGTTGCAAAGTTTCCTGTTCAGTTACTTTGGTTTTAGCCCAATGCCCATTTATGTTGCATAGCTACACGTACTCGCAGTTATTTTCGCGTTTTTTGTGTCAAAAGGTTTTTCTCGGAAAGTTGTAGGAACGTTTGGGTATGTGGAAGTACTTTGTATTACTTGACTTTCAAATGCTATGTTTTTCAAACAGGGATATTCACTGTGTTGGCCTTGGTCTTCGTGTTGGTCACTTTCGCTGTACACGTTTACGACTACACCAATCAAACCACGTGGGAAAGTAGTTTTCGAGAGTACATAAAGTAAGTAGTTTTGACGCAAGGTGACGGCAGTCAGTGTGCGTCGTGCAGCCAAAAATTTCACTGTTTCCTTAGTGAATTTTCGTTGCTGCGCCTCTTTTAACTGCTTGATATAGACGTAAGTTTTGGTTGTTGTACTTCAACTGATGTCGTTCTGACGCCATTGCTCATTCACTTCCCACCTTCATCCGGATGTCTTCTGTCGACCAAGCGTGATGCGAGCGGTGTCGTTGGCATTGACAATATTCTCACCTGGCTGGTAGTCAATGTTCCCTTCAAGGTGCGCAACTACGCAGTACCACCAAACCATTTGCGCAGTAAAATCTCATTCTCCCGCACTTGCAACATTCCAAGTTTAATATCATATATACATAGTGACATAGCGCTTGAAACGCTTCACTGGTTGTGCGTCTACATGGTTGCGCAGTTACATGCTCCCTAAAGGACACATTTGCTCAGTTTAAAATTCTCTTAGAGGGAACACTGCTGGTAGTCTTTAGAGCAGGGGTCACCAACGCGGTGCCCGCAAGGACCAAGTAGGTCACTCGCGGGCCTGTTCTAAAAATAACATCAGCATGATCAATGTCTTCACATTAACGAATATCAATACTTAAATAATTGAAAGTAAATTGAGCAAAATTTTTATTTCAAAAGTGTGTATCAAACTAGCAGCCCTTCGCATTAATCGGCACACAAGAAGTAGCTCGCAGTTACAAAAAGGTTGGTGCCCCCTGGCCTAGAGTATGTGCGTAACTGCCAAAGTATAGCGAAAGTGCCGATGGGAGTTCATTTGTCAGTTGCGTCAAAACTATGTTGTGGTCACACGCGCGCGAATTTCTGTGATCGCCTATACAGCCAGTTAGCGTTTCCAAGTGCTGGCGTGTGTGAGGTTGTTTAGGCAGCGAATAAAAAAAAATACGAAAAGCTAAATGGCAACTTTTTCCGGACCACATCACGCAACAATACAGGTACGACTGTGAGTGAGCGCGTCGCTTCCAACATTAAAACTTTGAACTCTCGATCTCGTTTTTCCTGTTCAGCGTTCGGCGTGGCTTGGCGCGCGCGCAGATGTTCTGCGACCGTTCGCTGCAACATTTGCACTCTTCAGGTGCAAAGCCAACGTGACCATCCTGGAGACTCTGAGCGGGTCGCCCCCAACCGAATGCCATCTGCACAACCAGCCCAGCTTGGGGGTGATCAAAGTCCACCTTGTCGCTCTGTTCGGCACCGGCATTGTGATGAGCACTTGGGTCTGGACCAAGGCGTCCGCAGCCAACTGGCGAAGAGCGTGGTTCAAGTGAGTTCCTCGTTTCGTCTTCAACAAAAAACGTTCGACGCCGAAGCGCAGGAATGTTTGGTCAGGCCCGCAGCCATGGGGGCAATTGACCCCCAAATTTTTAATAACGTGTTTAGTTGTTATATACAGCAACAGGTTACAATCATTTTGCCCCCTCCCGAAAATATCAATTGGTTGTGGCCGTGGGTTTGGTTGAAATTTATGATCGTACTTCCGGTTCCACTCTGGTTTCTGGGCTTGATTAAGTGACTGCTTTAACCGTCTGTGCTGTTTGTTTCAAGCTTTGTCGATTCAATTGTGTTTTGTTGCTGAGTACTTACAGCGCAAACATGATTTGACTTGGTTTCCTTGCTTTTATTTAATGCGCTTCTTCAAACTGGAGTAGTCTGTCGTAAGCTTTCCTATCATAAGAGATGCTCAAAATTTCCTCTTTCTTAACCGGTGTCCGGCAGTTTCGGTTTCGAGCAAGTCTTGATTTCGCTCCGCAGGTTGATCGGCCGCAGCGACAATGAGACGAAGCGCATACGTCATCGCAGCAAAATGATCGCTAAAGCATTCGCTCTGAGAAACATGTTTCGAAACGCCAATGCCAAGTAAGTTAATGCATGTAATCGGCAAATGCCTGGGTCTGTCAGTGCTTGCGGGTAAAAGCGTTTTGTCCAGTTGTTCTGGTAACTAAGTGCTGACTATCAGATAGTTGCGAAAGCTATTACTTCCTAGGTTTTGCTTTAGTTTCAGAATCGATATTGTTTTATTTACAAGCAATCAGCTCGTGGATGACTAGCTTTTGGGTAATGTGTCCATTGTTTTTAATGTTTCGTAGAAGATAAATTGAAATCTACCCACTTGTTAAAGCCGTACACCTACAGACGTCATCAATCGTAACGAACACACATGTAGTCTTTGTGTTGATTTTGTAAAGAAATCTCGATGATACATTTCAAGATCAAGACATAGATGGACCTGATATAGAGTACAGTGAACATACCATGACCCACCAAGACCCTATCGGCATGGACTTCGACCTCCACAGCCTGTCGCAGGTGAATTTTTAGTGTTGCTTGTCCGTGATCTGCTGTGTATTCAATAACGGAAATCCTGGTCAGGTCTCCATTATGTTTTTCGATCTGTTTCATTCTTACCTTCAAGTTTAAGTGAGAGAAAGATGACGCTACACCAGTGAGATTGATCGTTGTTAGAAAATGCTCTGTTGCGTTTCTTAGGATAAGTTCAACACCACTTGGCTGCGGCAGTCATTCACCAGCGTAACGACTGGTGATCAGTCTTTACTTCTGCCTCGTTTCTACAGTTGGTACTAAGAAACGACGCCGCTAGTAAAACCACTGCTTGCGCCCAAAGAATTTTCAATATCTGCGAAAGGTTCTCAAACTTGTTTGATAACATCAGCGCTTGTGTCCGCGAGTCTGCCTCATGTTTTTATAGTCCCTTGATGAGGGTGTGGCCATGGGCGTCGGACAGGGGTGGCAAGAAGGGGTTTTCTCCCTGGATGTGGAAGTTTGACATTTTCCTATTCAATTTTTAGCAAAAAAAGGTTGTATTCTTAGTTTCGGTTGGGTAAAAAGAAATTTCACCACTTTTGGCCTCTTCCCCTGGAAAAATCGTTTTGGCTACCCCTAGAAAAATCCATTGCGGACCCCCTTGGAAAAAATCCTTCCGACCCCCATGGCTGGGTTCAGCGCAGAGAAAAACTTATGTTCGTAAACAGAAGCTCCGACATCCTGTTGATATTCAGCAATCGTGTGCAGTAGCTTCAAACTGCTGTCATCACAAATCCGCCAGTCACGGGGGAGGACGGGTGTATTTTTGCAGGAAATGTCTTCGACTTGGCTGCGGCAGGTACCGAAAATGGTCTTCAGGCGCGATGCTATTCTTCCCGAGGACAGGGCCCGAAACGAACCTCATTATCACATGCACTGGCCCCCCGCGACAAAGTTGCGTCCACATACGGACACCCCTGACAACGGAGTGGAGCCTGGACTGTGGGCCGTTTCACAATACGTAAGTTTTTTTCCATGGAGTTAACGGGTAGTAGGACGCAGTAACAAGCAGGGTGGTTCGATTGAACATTTCTCATNACCGCGCGGTGACTTTGCATGCAGTTCCCAAAATGACGGTCGAAAAAACAAATCGTGTGCTTGTGTTTTTGCAGCTTCGCATTGTATGTTGTTGGTTCTGGCAAGAGTGAAATCAGTTTTCTGTTGTGTGCGTTGGTTACAGTTGTTCATGCAACGACTCGACGGTCGACCGTTGCTATGGAAAGACGGTGAGAGCACAAGCAATTACTTTTCCTCCAACATATCACAGTGAATGCTTGTGCTGAGGCACAAGCATTTACTGTGATATGTTGGAGGAAATGTCAGATTTGAAGATTTTTTCCTGAATGTTTCCGCGGCCCGCTGATTACCCACCCCTGATCTAGGGCAGCAAATCGAAGGAGTTATGCGCGCCGTGGTAAACGCCGATTAAAAGAAACAGGAAAGGTTTATCACCGTCTATCTCACTCTTGGTTCGAAGCATGTGCTGTTTTCACAGATCGACGGAAGAAACCTGAAAACGCGAAAAGAGGAAAAATGTAAAAGGAACAGGACCGCGCCGACTAAAGTAAGCGCTATTGCTTTTTCTTCGCTCAGTTAGTGGTTGTGCACTTGCCTTTGTCGCAGTAAATGGTGTGCTTCACTGTGTCGCAATTTGCCACGAGGTCATTACACCTTAACGCGCGATGACGGTTACTTTTCTGTCATCGGCTGCGCTTGCTTACCTTGCAGAATTGTGACGACATGTTCATCGGCACTTCTCCGTACAAAGCGGCGGGAAACATGATGTGTCGTCACCATGACAACCACGCTTTTCATCACATGACGCCGCACGGTGAGCAGCGCTGTGTAAATGCTGCTGGGTTCTGAGCCACCAACAGTAGCTTTCTCTGGAACATGTGAAAAAACTGAACATTTTCTGCCGTTCACTTTTTGACCGATTGCTACAAACGAGCACGCGCAGCACTTGCCAAATTAACCTTACTTGATTTTCATCATCTTATTACTGTGTATGTCAGTGTCGCGAACCCTCTTCTTTTTTTCAGATCAAAGAATTTACGAGGAGCGGAACGTCAGCTCGCAACATGATCCCCATATCGCCTTACCCCGTGCAAACGGTTGGTTCCTTGTGCGGTTTTGCTTAGGAGATCGTCGTTGCCAAAGAACGGGTCTCTCTCTAGTTGTAGCGCTCGTCTTGGCCGTTCGCTTGTAGATTTTAAGTCCGTATTTCTTGCTTGTCATTGCGTTAATGTGCAGCTGCCTATATTGGTAAGCTACAATCACAGATCATCTTTTTTCAAACGATAGTACAGCTGCTACATTCCGAGTGCTCCACGATCGCTTAAACAGCCTTGCTGCAGTTATCTTGTAATTTTATGCATCGCGTTTCGAATTAGCGCACCACGCTGCTAAACCGCGTGTAAATCCAACGGCCTCGGCAGGGGAAATTTGTTATTTTCCTATCAAGTTTTTAGTAAAAAACGGTTCTCCTGCTTTCGAGTTGTGAAAATTTAAATTTCACCACTGTTGCCGCCCCTGGAAAATTTATTTTGGCCACCCCTAGAAATACCCTTTTGCCTCCCCTGGATAAATCCGTCCGACGCCCATGGCAACGGCTAGTTCTCGATTTTGTTTTTATTTGATCTGCAAGTTGATACGCGGACCTATTAAAGGGTTACTCAACAACCTTTCAGCGCGCTACTGTCACGGACTCCACGCCAGCAACCTTCCCTTCCAAGATGCAGTGCCAGGCCAGGTGGGGGCCGATCAGGCGCCGAGAGCCTCCGCTGCGCCGTGCGTCACGGAAGACGTGATGTCTTCGGGACTGGAACTGGGCGATCTTGACCAGGAGCTTCATCGCGTTTACGCCAAGCAGGAGGACACCACCTCGCCGCCCGGGCGTCTACCCCCTCTGCGCGCTGCCAACTTCACAGCGTCGTCGGCCGCGATCTTCGCACGAAAGGCCCAAAACGTAAGGCCCGGGCGGCCCGGCCAGGACCGGACGGACGGCACCACCTGCGCCGTTCTCGATTCGGGAAACTTGAAAAGCGTCGGGTCCGTTTTTTCTGCCCACCTGCGTTAGAGGCTCTGGAAACCTACGCTGTCGTTGGATGCGACGAACGTGCGCGTGCGCGAGATCTGTCAATCACCGTATTGTCTGATACTTCTGCCTGTTTCCTTCCCAGAAATATTCGCCGCCTATCTCAAAAGCATTGCCAGTCCACCGTTTACACCTTGACGTCGGTGCGCGTGTAACCATTATCCGATACCTTTTTCCGACTCATATCGTGTTTCTCTTTTATTTGAACCCTGCCTTTTTGAGTGTTTGAGACAAAAAGTGAAACATGCAGTCCTTGCGCACATGAACCCGAGTTTTGTTATTGATTGTGACGTGCTCGTACGCAAAATTATTATCTTTTGCTTCAAGTCTACGCCAGCCCCAAACAAGCCTTAAGTTTGGTGCGGACACCCCCGGGTTGTGTTATATGCGCCTGGGTTGGCCGATGCCCTTGAGACTCATTACCTGCCACGTGCTCGCTGCGTTTTTTGCGAAAAGGTGAACTGTATTTGCAGCACACGGAAACGAATCCTATTAGGAGAGTCAAAAGTCGTCAGTTCAGGACCGCAACCGACTTATATTTTCGGGGAGGGCAAAATGGCTGTACTTGTTGTGTCGAGTAACTAAACATAATTTTGAAAATTTTGGGGGAGTACTTGCCCCCCCTCTGGTTGCGGGCCTGCCTCAACTGGTCGCTTGAAAATGTGCAGTTGACAAAACCTAATCTTGAACAGCATCCTTGCTACATAACACATAACTCTGCTTTTGCTACAAATATTTATGCTTCGAGAAACGGCTTCAATGGGCGTGCAACCGGTTCCGAGCGATATTGGCGTGGCCAAAAGCACGGTTTCAAAGCCTTGCGCCCTATTAGAAGCGCATGCACGCCGCATACCGGGGTTTTCCGGAAAGCCGCCCAGTCTTTAGTCCGCCCAAGGGCGCTTTGTTTAGGTGGGAGTTTATATGGTGCTAATATTTGAGTCGAATACTACCGTACCGGTGTTTGTACCTGTCACCTTACGCGGTACGTCCAACGTTGTACCGTACTGAGTTTGAATACTATTTGTAGTTGTCACCTCACACCAGTGGTCGGCAAACTTTTTTATCGCGGCCCAGATCACGTTTTCAATAGCTATTGAAGGCCCACTACATTTGGCACCATTAGAACAAAACGTGTGCATGTGTGGTTGTTCAGACACAGGCAATATGCAACTGCCGTATAACAGCCCGGGCGGAATTTTTGGTTCACGTCTTATTTTCCCAGTTTGTCTTTTTTCCAATTAATGGCCCAGGACGGACTTACGGAAAACTCCAGTATGTTATTTAATAGATGAGATACGTCACTTTTCAGAAGCGTGTGTACAGGTATTCGTTTTGTGCGTGCACTGTCGCACGTGATATGCCTGAAGACGACAGGAAGAGCCTCAACCAATGTTTTTATACCTTTTTTTTTTACCTTAAACGCAAGCCATTTCGTACGCCTGCCAGCAGTTCGATCAAGTGCTTTGCTTTATGCAATGACCGTTGCAACTGATCATAAAATTTCCTACACTGACGCTTACGTCACAGTGCCATTCAGTGCCCATTTACCTGATTGTTGTTGCAGTTTGTCTTTTCGCCGGCATGCCCGCCACCGCATTAACTGCAGTACAAATATTTCGCAACCACCAGAAGAAAAACGCTATTTGTCGATTGGCTGCCGGCGTTGCAACGAGGCATCGCTCCGGCAGATTTCGATGTGTTCGTGCGTCCCAACGCGAAATTGCCGTCCGTCATGTACGCTGTCCAGTTCTTCTTGTATTGCAACCGTTCCACATGTACCGTCCGCGTTTTACCTGCCAGCTATGGTTTCTTATTTTTATGTTTTGATTGCGTTTTGATGCGTCGTTGATGTCTTGTGCTGCTCCTTTGCTGTTTTTGTTGTGCGTGCCCGGGTGCTGACAGGTTTGGTTTCGCGGTCAGCGCCTTGAGCAAATCCACTGCCACATTTTCAAAGGTTGCTAAACTATTCATATATTCACAGTTCTTTTTCCACAGATTGACCTGGATGTTACAAAAATTCTCTGGTTAGCGCTTTCATTTGCTGGCTGACTGGGCGTAATTATATGCATCGGACCTCTTGTTTGTTTTTCTTCATGCGCTCGCACGCCTTAACAATAGCGAAAAAAGCTGTTTCTCGTGCGCGACAGAGCGTGGGTGCTTGTTCGGCTTCGTCGCTCAGCGAAGCGTCAGCAACGACCAATTGCAGCGTGCAGTTGAACCGCTTCGACCAATCACAGCGCGCATTTGAACCGCTTCGACCAATCACAGCGCGCAGTGGAACCGCTTCAGTGAAACGTCGCCCGAGTCGAGTCGGGTGGTGAAGCGAATGTTTGCGGCGGTTTGAGTTGGATTGCGAAACTGAAAACAGCAATAAATTAAATCAAAGCGATGTGGAACGAGTCGCTGGGTCACGTGAACAAACACGTGGAAGTTGCGTTCCGTGTGCTCGAGTCAACAGGCGGTAGCTGGTTGAGACCTGGGCGGGGCAGTGTCCCAACGCAAAAAGTTTTTTCTTAGGACGAAATAATTTGCAGCGAGTGCTTTAATTCCTGTCCATTACAGCCCATTTTGGTGATGGAAAGTCGTTTTCCCATTCCCTTTGGACTTCCACACCGTAGGCGACATTCCGCGGAGCCATTGCAAATACCTGATCTATATTTCCTGTACTAGAGCCCAACTAATGGGCTGATCTCACCGTGCCCAACAACCCACCACCATCATCGTACTATTCTGATCAAGCCAATCTGCCTGAATTCAGCAATTGCGTTCAGGAAATAAACTGAAGATTTGAAATTCGGTCGATTGACTGCAGTAACAATGATCACTATGCATCGTTACTATTCCCATTCGCTGGGTCTGGAAAGTTAAAATGCGTAATTGGATCTGACAGGAAGGGAAGCGTGCTTGTGAGAGTGTACATTTTTTCATGGGAGGAGAAAGTTTCTCCAGAGGGGTGAAGTCCTTCCCTTAGTTACGGGCCTGGTCACCAGATGATTAGGTATGCAGACATCACATTGTAGGCTAGATTGGTATATGGGTATGTATTCAGAAAGACGTCTGGTTCGTTTTCTTTTGGATATCTTGAAATCTACTCTAGTTGGCTTGGATAATTCTGCTTGGAAGTTTGATTGATGTAATGCTTGGAAAAACTATTAGACAAACGATGTTTGGACAATCGAAAGGGTACCCAACAGCATGCAGGAGCTGACACGGGGAGATTGAAAGGACAGATCCTCCACCCATCAGCAGTAAAATAAATCGTAAATCATTTTTTGAAGTAGCCTACGCTAATTTTGGCCAAACATTTTTTGCTACTGCAAGAGGATATCAATAGAGATTTGGCTAGGGGTGGGGCTGCATGCACGATGCCCAGTAGCTAAAAATTTGTAGCATTTTTAAAGAGCAGAAATATGCAAGAAAAATATTAGCTACCATACCTTGCAATTTATCGTCTTTTTAACGTTAACCCTGCTCAGGTAACCTCTAAACACAAACACTTTTGTTGTCCTTGCCCAAAATGGGCAGATTTTGTTTATTCGCCTATACTGGACTAACTAACAGGTTTAGATGCGCGTGCGGGTTTTTGCACAACCTAGTAAGTCTTCTCAAGCTCATCCGATGAGAAAAAAACAACGTGTTGATTTTGGAGAATTTTTATATGATGAAGAACAAAAGCAATTTTTCAAACAAAAATGTGGGAAGTGCTCTTAACAAATGAACAAAAAAGTAAAAAAAAAATCCAAAAATTCCGCCAGCAGACGTCATTGGTGGTCGGTTTGAGGTTTAAACAGAACCTCATTTCAAGGATGTGGTTCTATGTGCAATAAAAGTAAAATAGGTTGAGACATGAAATTCGTATATTTTCATTGCAATTTTCAGCCACATTAATCAACCTTGCCCAAAATGGGCAAATTTTTTACGAAAATCGCGCACATAGGGAAAACTTGCCCAAAATGGGCAAATGCTTTACGACAATTGTTGGGCAATCAGAGTGATCGCGGCACTGCTATTGACTTTCATGTCTCACATACGGCCAGTCCCGTCGTCACAGGAGGGATTTGCTGGGCTAACCCCCCCCAAACAATGCTCCAAGCTCCCCCAAATTGAAATATGAAGACGATAAATAAGTACAGTTTTGTCAATTTTTACAATGTCAAGGCATCAACAGGGAAACAAAAAACTCACTCTAACCATAACGTCGGGTGATTTTCACCTAGGTACCACATGGCCACCACTCCTGTCCGGGTGGAAATCACCGGGGGTTGGTATTCCAGGGGTGTAAGTAATCTTTGCAGAAAACTTGAAAGCGATCAATGCCGGCAAGTTTTCCCATCGTTGGCACTGGCAGTTGGCACGTGAATCTCGTTTTGTTCTGTTTTGATGGTGGACAGGTTCCACAGCGTTGTTTGGTCTCAAAGTTCATGTCCTCAATAAATTGCTTTGAGCTTTTACCACAAGTGCACGCATAACAAGCAGCAAGCCTTTTTTGGCTAAGCCAAAGTTCTAGAAACTTCAATTAAGAAAAGAGAAGCACAAGGTTCATCATGTCTTGACCTTTCACCACAAGCGCACACACAACAAGGTGCAGCCTCTTTCTGGCTCCAATTTCTTTCGTTTGGCGGAGAAGGCGTCATACATTCTCCTGCCTGTTTCTCAATGAAAGCCACGAGCTGAGCAGGAGCCATTCGCGCCAAATTGATTTGCATCGTCAGGGCTTGCACTCGTATGATCTACTCCCGTGCTGGCTTCGGTCAAAGGTTGCTGGCGTGGCTTACCAGTGAACCTACATGCACCAACTCCTTTTGCCCAAATTGGTCAAGGTTACCTTAGGAGGGATCTTTGTGTAGAAATTTTGTTACACCTCAGGTAACCATGGGTCAGTTTGGGCAAATTTTTGTACCCCATTGAAAACTACAAAACTTGCGCAGATTTCGATAGGACTGCCCGAAAGAACGTCTAAAAATATGCAGCTACTGAAAGAATCAGCTTTCTACGTGAACGTTAACTCATTTTTAATTTAAGAGAAGAACCGTTTGCCCAAATTGGGCAGAGGTTACCTGAGGAGGGTTAAGCAACTTAAACAAAACATCAAATCGCGCTGTAACCAATACTTCTCATAAAATGCATGAAAATTGATGTGTTCTACATAAGAATGATATCCAAGTACTTGCAACCAATGCGATTCAGCATTTTGTGCACTCCAAGTGACAGCTCTGATAAAACCCGATTAATGTGTTCTACTATATTGACGTGCTCCTTTGTGTCATGGTGTTGCAGTTGACTGCATCGCTTTGAACTACTGAGGCAAGCACAAGCGAAAGATGGCAATTCGGGGCATTAACTAACAGGAAAGCAACCAGCAATAGAGATCCATCACTGACTTCACTCTGCTACTACTAGGTTGCACTATCATTATATAGGGATGAGTGAACTACGATAATTCGCTTGTGGTGGCTATCACAGTGACTTGTTACTCATGTACACCATCTAGCGGTGACCATTTATTTACATGTGGCGCCATCTCCAGGCCGCTACAATAGTCTGATAGTAATGCAACCAAGCTGAACTGCAGTACCATGTCCAACAACAAAATTAGATTTATTAATTTCTAAACCATTTGTAGGGATAAGGCAAAGCGTGATATGTGTTGCTTTGAAAACACCTCTAAAAACAAGATTGGGAATTTGTATTTACAAAACTTCACTTCTGCATCGGCCCACTGACTATAATGGTTTTACATCAAGCTGTCCCCCCCACATTTTACAACAAAATTGCGCCCATGCTACTACTTGAGGGGTCAACCTAGTTGTTGTAGGAGCACAGGTCAGCCTCCCAACTAAGCAACCTGACGTCTTGAAGTTGCCAAGCCAAAGCAAAGCGAATTATATTCAGATATACAACAAAAACTCCGATACACTTGAGCGTGAAGTCAGAAACATGTAACGTTATAACGGTTCGATGTAGAATGATGACGAACAAAAGCGTTGGGCGTTCGAATGCGCAACAGGAAACAGGGACCGACTGCGATTACGTAGGTTTGCAGGCTGACTTGTCGACGGCCGGACTGTTCGCATACAAGTACATCGCGTTGAATCACGAATGGAATATTACTGGGAATTACGCAGTAAGAATGCACAAAACATTAAAGCACTAATGCAGTGGTTCTTAACCGGGGGTACACGTACCACTTGGGGGTACGAGGAGCCAAAGCAGGGGGTGCGAAGCACCAAAGTCTTCAGGGATACACGCTCTGGAAATTTAAACCAGATTTTATTGAACATTCATCGTGATTCTCTGTAGTGTGACGT
>JGI24159J19872_10002290_pt1 | contig 22618 bp, 14 predicted proteins | sample Ectturendosymbi4_FD_19872 | JGI IMG/M metagenome (IMG submission 19872) | reverse complement strand
AACAGAGTTGCCCTGGAATTTTTCACTGTATTGAATATACTTTTTACATTCAGGAGTTCTGAGCAACTTGCGCTTGCCCTGAAAATCAGAGGGTGCCCTGGATTCACTGTACTGAATATATATTTTTTATTATTCAGTAGTTCTGAGCAACTTGCACTTTCCCTGAAAAACAGAGTTGCCCTGGAATTTTTCACTGTATTGAATATACTTTTCACATTCAGGAGTTCTGAGCAACTTGCGCTTGCCCTGAAAACAGAGTTTGCCCTGAAATTTTTCAAGCCCGGGTGGGCGGCCGCTCCACCCGAACCCCCGCCTCGTACGCCTATGCTTAGGATTACTAGCAAGGTCTACAAGATTGCTGGCAAATTTCACTGGAAAACATTGCGTTTACAAGCAGTAGAATAACATGAAAGTTGTGAATGATTGGTAGCGATCTAGCATAGCTTTGCAAAACAGTACATTATCAGGAGGGTATAAAAATCAATGTAAACAAATGTGGACTTTTCTTCAAGTTTTCATCACTGGAAAAAATCTGTTTTCAGCACGGTAAACAGATATATTTTTTCCTAAGCTTTGCATGTCAAATTTTGCTGAACTTTGCGATTCATCACTGCTTAGTATGATTGCAAAAGATAAAAAATTAGAAGTTTTCAGCTATTTTAAAAAGTTAAACGTGAATTTCTTGCTTGAAGTCATATTATTTCTTTGAACAAAGGGCTATTAAACACATTTTCGCATTTGTGCAGTTTTGTGCTTGTTTGAAAGAACGCATGAGAATCGAAGACGTGTTTTTCGCTGTTTGCATGGTTTCCCCGGGCAGCGCTCTTAGCTGGAATCCCCATGACTGCAACAGGCAAAGCATGCAACGAGTGCAAAACACATGGTCAATTGGGAATGGTCTGTGTTTAAATGTTCGGACACAAATGTAGTTTTCCAAACAGCCATTTTCTTGATTCTGGTCGTAAGAAATAACAAGTCCTCAGGCATTGACGACAAAACCAACGACTGCCTTTCCAGAATTTGTTTATACAGTTACCGTTATCTCGAATTATGTTTCTGCTAGTAACTGTTCACTGAATCGCCTCAACCTGTGATTGTTTTTTTGTTGATTTCATCATGGTAAGAGCGCTGCTTGCAAAAACTACCAGATTAAATTACTCAGAAAGGTTTGGTATATTCACTTAGTTTTGTGCACTTGATGTAATTCATTTTCCATTCAACTTTAGGAACAACAAAGACAATTAAAATATTAATATGTGAAAACGAAAAGAAGCCGGAGCCATGAAAAAAGAAAGCTCCTGTGTAAAGCGGAATTTCTGGCCTATTGTTGTTTGTCAAGTATAAGAATAAAGTGTGGTGATTACTTTTTGTTGTGTATTGTGTAAATTAAAACTTTTTGGTTTGATGTCAGATACCCACAACAAACTACAGCAGGCCTACGGGAATAACTCTAACCACTGACAAATATTGGGCTAAGTCTTAGACCTCAAATATTTTGCTTTTTCTAACCCAAACCCTAACCCGACACATTTACCTAAACACTAAGCCGTAAGCCCTAATCATCAGTTTTCTACATATAGAATAGTACTCTGTGCAAGCACACATGGCGTGAAGTTCGAAATTTCGCTTGACACTGGAAGCGGAGCCACACACATGAAAAGCAAGAGCTCCGTAGCTGGAGTTTGTCATTTTTACTACGGCTCCGCAGCCCTGAAATAATCCACGCTGTTGCCGTGCTCCGTGCACGTAGACGATCCATAGTAAAAATTGAACATTTAATTTGCTTTAGCAACAACCTCCAACGATTATCATAGTAAATTCAAATTTGCAAGAAGCTAACAAGTCATAATAGTAGGCTACTGAAGTTAACTCAATGATCGATTAGTGGTTGAACATTTTCGCCCCCTTTGGTTTTTTCGTCCCCTTGCCCATCAAAATCGCCCCCTAGGTGGCGATTCCGCCCACTTTGAGAACCACTGGTTTAACCAAACCCACAATGCAGCAATGTTTTCATTCAATCAGTGGCGTAGCCAGCCCAAATTTTTTTTGGGGAAAAAATTGGAAGGACCAAGATGTTTGATTTTAGGCGAGCAACAGTATTTTGTTTTGGATACCACCTCTCAAAGAACAAAATCACCAGTTAATCTAAAAATGTTGGTGGGGCATGGCCTCCTAGGCCCGCTTGGCTACGCCTATGCAAATAAGTGCAAAACATTTGCTTTACAGCTGGTACGTAGCCTAACACCTAGTTTTCCTGGAATTCTTTTTGTATGGAGGTGAAACTTGGTACTTTTTTGCCAATTCACCGTTGTGCATTTTGATTTCTGTTTAATCTCAAATATGTTTTCGAGTCCTTATGTAAGTATAACTCTTGGAATGAATCTTTTGACCCTAATTGCATCTATTAAAATTTTATGTGAACGTATCAAAATTTGATGTTAAAGCACACAGCAAAGCGTGATTAGTGTTGCTTTCAATCCACCTCTAAAACAAGATTGCGAATCTGCATTTATAAGCTTCACTTCTGCATTGACCCGATGAGTATGTTGGTTTCACACCAAGCTGTCCCCTCTCGTTTTACAACAAAATAGTGCCCATGTTTCCAACTAAGCATAACCTATGCTACAAGCAATCCACTATTGATCTTTTGCGCGAGTAATCACCTCTGTCATCTATTGTTAAGGTTGCCTTGGTACGACTATGGAGTGATTAGTTTCGATTGAGATTCACCCGGGATAAAAAATCGGTTATAACCTCTGGTTGGTTCGCTATCTTATTCGATTTGTTACAAGACTCTTGTGATTGCTTGTTTCCTTCTTCAGGTCACAGTACTTGCTCTGTACATATTTTTGTTTGTGACGAAGAAAACTCTTTGTGACATGTTCATTTGTGACACCATTTGCTGAGTTTGTGTGATAGCAATGCTAATATTAGAATTGTTAGCGGTTCATCAGACTGTGCTAAATCTTAGGTGATTGAAAACTTGGGGAATCACTTTTGGAGTTTGCATTCGTAGTAAGCATATCTATACAGGGAAAAATGACAAGTTCGTGGGATGCTCATTTAGATTTCGTATGCAAAGATGCGGAGTCAGCAGTTCTGTGTTCAAAGGATGGAACAATGTGGGGAGCAAAACATGGTGCCTGTGATAGTGCTTCACAAACTGAATTGAAAGAAGCTTCTTGTAATGCAAGAAACAAATGTGCTACCAGCTTTAGAGGAGAAAAATACCTGTACATTACCGAAGTTGAGGGTTGCGCTGGGTATAGATCTGGACCGAAATCTGCTGCGGTGTATGAAGCTCATGGGCACTGTGGAATTGTTTTTGGAAAGGATGGTCAGCGAGTTCCTGACTGTGTTGCTGAAGCCCTCAAGTTAAAAAAGTATATGGAAAGCATTGGACAGATTTAATCATAGTTACTACTCGGTATAGTATCAAATCGTCCAAGTAACCAATATATTTGTCGAGCAACATCCAATTACTGTACCTGCTGAAATGTGGTGCACAGATCGTTCAATTCTATTGCCCTCAAGCTAATGGAATGCTTATGAAAAAGTTAAACGTGAGCTGTTTGTAATTATGTTCTGCTTTTTAATGCAGTAAACGATTTTACCTGCGATGAAAGGATTTGGCCTAGACCTATAAGCAGCTAAACATGGAGTAGCAACAAACACAGTCTTGAAGCTGCTGTGCTAATTGTATATCTACCGTTATTCCTCACTCATTTGAAGGCATTTTACTGCTGTGCTTCATGAATAGCCGCCGTATGTTTTTTTTCCATTCTGGTAGTATACTAAATGTGGTACTTCGTAGTTTGCATTGCCGGACCAATAAAGCATGTGCAGAGATTATTTTGTTCCAAAGTTTGTTAACAGTGACCCTTTGGTGATGACGAAGTCGTGGCTCACACGTGCATGGGCTTGATAAATCATAGGCGGATCCAGGGGTTGCTAAGGGGGCTGAAGGCCCCCTACATTTTTTCAGATACGTTTTTGATCGAAAGTTCACGACACAGAAACGTTCATCGGGGTGATTTTTTGTATAGCCTTTAAATAAACCATACCTTGCACAGGGATACGGACGAAAATATTGGATGCAAAGCTTATTTTGCTGAATTTCGACAGTTTGAATGTGTTTATTTCACTATAAATAGAACTTCTAATATACAAGTTTTTATATATAAAATATGGTCCCAATGTTATATAAATACGGAAGTGTTAGTATTTATTTACATTACATACACGTTATATCAACAGCACGTACATAGGTGTAGCCAGGGGGCCATGGACCTTCCAAATTTTTAGAATATCTAGTCATTTTAAGAGGCAGTATCTCAAACAATATACTGTTGCTCGACTAAATCAAACATTTTGACCCATCCAAAATTTTGGGTTGGCCATGCCACTGCCCACGTAAGTATTCAAGCTATTGTTTCATTTGGGTAAGATTGGGTTTCTTGTGGACAAAAAATGAATAAGCATCAGTCCCAGAACCGTTGCTGGAAAGTTTTCAATAGGGGGACTTTGCGTTTGCGCGGGCGGGGGGCTTGACATTCCAAAAATTGACAAAAACTCCATTGATTTATAGTGTTTCAAGTTTCAATTTGGGGGCTTGGAGCTTTGTTTGGGGGACTAAGCCCACCAAAGACTCCCCGTGGCGACGGGACTGAGCAGACTGTGGACAAATGTTGAATAAGCTGCAGATCACACAATTTTTCCTGCAAGCTTTTATGAATGAGTGCAGCTCATGTTATTACTGTAGTTAAGCGAAGGCATTCAAATTATGATACAACGAACGTACAGTGCAGTTAACTACAGGCTAGGTTAGAGCGTCCAGTGGCAGCGTAAACTCCGAAACAGCAAACTAAACCGTAAAATGTAATCTACATGTCAGATAGGCAAAAATGGAGCGCGTTAGATTAGCTGTGGGCTATGCTAAAGGGGACTACCGAGTACTGATTAGCATCAGACCTGCCAGCAGGGGTGCAGTGAGATGGGAACGGCGTTCCCACATCTTTTTGCACTAGTAACGTTCCTTGAAGATTTAGATTTCTCATTTCAATCTCTACGTGTAGCGCCTGGAGCAGCATAAATGACAAGTTATTTCGTGTATAGCACCGTAGTACTAAAGTGAAACAGGAATGTCCAGTGTAGAAATTCTTGTTGGCGAATCAGCCTTCCTTTATGTTTGGTGTGGGAACGGCATTCCACACCTCTTTTTTTAGCAATACACCCCTGCCTGCCAGCAACAATTTTTAGACAAAAGTTCAGCTCAGCACGAAATCAGATGATTTTTTATTGACCAACATTCGGCTGACTCTAATAATTTTTTTCAACCTACTGTACAGTATTTCTAAAATTGCGTTACCGCTATGTAGTCACGTTTCGTACAAAAAATTGAATGTATGAGAATTTGGTCATTGAATCACTGCAAACTTCAAGTTTCCAAATATTGTTGGATTATTTTCAATGCTCTTATGATGCAATAAACACCTTCCAGGGCAAAGTGCCAGCAAAATTATTGCTTTCGAGTTTTTTGGTATGTTTGTCTCTACGCATATCCCAAGCGTTTATTAAGGGAAGGGAAAGTTATGTTTGCTTTCGAAATAATATAGCCTAGCTGTTTTTCGACATTCAAGTTATTTTCAATGGTGAAATGACTTCGATAATAACAGCATTTTGTTTTAAATCGTTTGTGATTGATAGTTTGTCACTGATAGGCAGGTATTTTGGTATATAAATTTGGCTAGGCAATCATCGTGTGCAGGGGCGCAACGAGGTTAGATAGCGCCTGGGTAAAGAAACAAGTTTGGCGCCACCATATTCGAACCTGAGGTCTTTCGGAAGCAAATGTACTGTTTTGAAAAAGTGCTTATGTCATTGTTGTGACTTTTTGCCCCCCCGCAGTGATTCGACGCCCGGGGAATTGTACCCCTTGCTCCCCTCCTTACGTCTCTGGTGTTACGGAATCAAAATCGGAAAATTTTCCGCAAATAAATAAATTTGCAAGTCCGAACATCATGAACTTCTATTCCATGAACATCTGCAATTTTCGAACACAGCAGGCCTACCGCATGGATCTTGCACATACTGCCAACAAAGGTTACTGTCGGCGTTTCAAGTTTTTTCGTGTAGTTTTTGTGTCACTTCTAATCATGCCCCACGCGTTTTTTTCGGCGTGGACCTGTGTTTGTTTTGCTAATAATAAAACTTTTGAAAATGTATGATTCTGTTTTTGTTTTTTCTACCCCCAGTAGCATATGTAGGAAAGTAGTTAAAAAATTATGTGTACAAAAGACCAACTCAATATTTTTCGTGTTAAAATTGTTTTTTTGTTTCAGTTGTCGTAACAAGGATGTCCATTAATAAAAGCAAATCTACTCCCCTGAAAAAGGTAATAATGTAATACAGTACAAGGCCACAACGTAGCTTATGGAATAGCACTTGCACTTATGTTATCCCCAGAAAATAACAGTGCATGTAAATGCCCGAACAACGAGGTTACTTTCGATGTCCAATACCAACGTCAAATGTTTATCTGCTGCCAGCTTATGTTTGCTGCGTTTATCTGCCAGCCTAAGTTTGCTGCGAGCCTACAAGCGGAATGTAATAAATGGGTATTATCCCTTGGTAGAACAAGAGTTTCTTACACAGTGGTAGTCCTCACTCATAATACTGTGATTGGCGGCACACTTGAATAAAATAAACCTGGTTACTTTAAAATGCTTGTGCATAAATGCAACGTTTTACTGCAATTTTGGTTAAATATAAATGCAAATTTCTCACGATTTTATTGCAACAAAAATTTCCCTAATTATCAGCGTTCCAAGTTAGGAGACCGCAGCAAAACACCGCACTCAGCGCCAAAACAGATTGGTAGGGATGTCAACCGCGCCGCGTCACGCGCGGTGCGGTTTTGGAAAATTTTACCGTGTACTGGCAGCGCCGCATGATTTTAATAGTTGGAATCCTCGCCAGTGCCCCGAGTCGTGTGGGCGTTTTACATCTAATGATGGGTTTTTGCAAAATAAAAGTAAGATGTTTCGGAAACAATTGTCTTTCAAAGAGATTTTTGCTTGTGTGTCAGTCAGTGCAACTGCAAAAACAAATACAGTATGAAATTCTGATTAACTTGTGACAGCAAGCTTGCAATGGCTTTGCGCGCAGTAGCAAAGGGAGATCCATGGTGTGACAATATCAAATGATTAAAAACATCTTGTAAATGTATATGCGACTCTTATAACCAGAGTTGGCACTAAAGAATAATTTTAAGAGGAGCACAGTGCTTGTGGCGAGGGGTTAAAATAGTGATCTTTGTTGGAGGTAAAACTCAAGACGTGCTGAGGGCAGCGTTGCAGTGCGGACGTGGACAAGGAAAAGTACAACAAGTACGGTCGCGGTGCGGACAGAGGACAGAAATAGCTGATGCGGTTCGGACAGAGGAGGGGAATTTTCTGTCCGTGCCATCTCTACAGAGCAGTTCATAACTGCAAAAATATCCGGCAACTTCTTAAACAGGGGAATAGAGTGATTAATCACTGGTAGAAAACATTCAGTACTACAACGTCAGCGCAGTTTACAACTGCAAAAATATAAGGTTGCGCATCAAAACAGTGGAGCAAAACTCACTCAAATCTACGGCAGGCACTTCGCAACTGCAAAAACCTGAGGCTGCGCGAATGTCTCGTCGAATAGCAATCAAGCAGAGAAGGTATGCGCTTGGATATCGGACAACCAGGGTTGCCGAGTCGGATGTAAAATGTCCGACTCCAACCTTTCCAAAATTTCCGACATAAATGCCAAAATTGTCAGTTTCCTTAACCTATATATACTAAACGCAGCAATCAAAAAGCTATACAATTTTGACGCGTGGTGAACAGCCTAAAAACATGAAAAACCAGCAAAGGAGTGTTTTCATATTCAAGCGAGAGGCCCCGGGTATTTGCCCAGTTTGCCCAATGCTTAATCCGGCCCTAGGTGGAAGAGGTACATTGTACCCAGGCCCAATAAGCAAAGGGGCCCCTGTGCGAAATTTATTAGTGTAAGCCAGTCGCCAGTATAACAATTCCAATTATTCTAATTGCAAATGTTAGCACAGTAGCTATTTTATCTTTATTCTAACCCTGGCGAACACCCAGGGTTGACAGTTCGAAACTTGATAAACTACACAAGAATTGAAAATGCGCATAAAGTACACAAGAAAACTTTCGTTTTTTGTTATGTGGCTGTTACATTCACAACTACTCGGGGAATAGAACAGATACGGGTTTGTGTGAGCCATTATGATCAATCCGCCTGAACTGCCAATGAATNACGATGCTCAAAATGATGCACATATTACAAGCGCATGTGTGTGGCTGTATTAGCGCACATCCAGGTTTGCCACATCAAAAAACGAAACGGGAAATTTATTTGTGATGCATCAAAACGTCAGCTTAATGAAGCAAGTTGAAATAGGACTGTTTCAAAATTTGGCTCAGAAAATCAAATAAACCTCCACAATTCCCTTTCAATCCTGTATTTTTTCTCTTGGTCGCACGATCTGGAAAAAAGTCACGTCACTATCAGTTTCACTGGGTGTGTGCGCACACCTACAGTATAGGTCGCTTGTATTGAAGAATGTGCGATTACTGGCTATTGAGTACGCAAAAACTAGTGTTGACTAAAAAAAAAGTTTCGAAAAATAAAATCCATCCAGCATGTGTTAATAGCCTTACAACATGAAAAATCATCTGCTTACAGCATTTAATTTTGTAATGTAACTCTTAGGATGCCCCTGCCTTGAATGCCCGGGGCCGTCTCCCCGTTCGCCCCCTCTATGCACGCCACTGATTACAGTACCCTTTTATTAAACTATCATTGGGTGTTGCAAAACTTTCAACGGATGATAACCTATAGAAGACGCAGAAGGCAGGGTTGCGGAGTCGGAATCGCAAGAAGTCGGAATTTTTCAGGTGGAGTCGGAGCCGAATTCCGAAAAACACTTGGAGTCGGAGTCGGAATTTTTTGTCCGACTCCGGAAGTCCAATTGATTCATTCTTACATCACCCTCCCAATTTGGGAGTTCCTGTTGAAATGATACAATTTATTATAAAACTTTTATTGCAACAGCGAATTCTTGCTGTGTATCTCGATTTCCATTGATTGCTAGCTGCTACAAAATCGCTTACAGCCAAACTTTATTCACATTATGTTAAGGGGTCGGATTCGGAAATTTTGAAAATGTCGGACATTTTACCTCCGACTCCGCAACCTTGAAAAAATGCCTTCAGTTTCACCTTTACATGTGAAATATACGCATTTTTCTCTTCTATAAGAGATATTTTTCTCTTCTATAAGAATATTTTTCTCTTTTATAAGAGATATACGTCTATACGCATTTGTTTCGATTATACGCAGTTTATACGCAATATACGCATTTTTCTCTTCTATAAGAGATAGGTTCTATTTGAATAAGAGCTGATGATGCCTATATCGTAGGCGAAATATATACTCTGTCAGATATTAAAGTGTCTGATTCTTTGCTGAGAAAGGATTTCTTTCCATAGGAGATATTTCGCTGGAAATGCCTAACTCTAAGGAAGAGGGGTGTCTAACTTTTAGGAAGAGAAGAATATCAAACTTTTCAGCAAAAATGTATATTCAGAATCACCTAGAGATTTCTAGAAAGAAAGGAGTCTCCGATTATTGTTTGTCGAGAGACATGAGTCACCTGACTTGATGTATTTGGCAATCTCTTCGCTGAGAGCTTTTCAATATTTCGCGGATATTAACTGTATATCCAACTGCAGCACGTTTCTTAAACGTAGTGATGACATTTACTCTGCGTGTATGGATCAGCGTGGGAGACGGAGAGCCTGCGAAGCGTGCTTGAAAGCTATGTTCCTATTTTGAAATTTGCGGGACAACTACCAAATTTCCTTTCTGATTGTAGATTACCTAATTTGTATTACATAAATTTAAAACTCATGTGTGGTTTTTCACAAGTATTACCAACATCTACTTGATTTTGTGCATTGTGAGGTGAGATGATTCATCAAAAAATACATTGAAAACATCATGAACTCGTAGAAGCGCAATATACAAATTCATTAATTGATACAGTCGATTCTATTGCTGTTAATTTAAAGAGCTCATACGGTAATTGTTCCATTTGCATCTCAAATTGTACAGTAGGTAAAAATCACATCATGAAGTGCTGAGTTGCGGTTATTCATTAACGAAAGTTGCTCGAAGAAATTAAAATAAACCGTGTTCAATATATCAAAATATATTTCTGCTCTAACCCGGATTCCACATGCTTCGCGCTTGGTAGTGAAGGTGAAGTAACGCAGCTTAAGGCATTCGTCTTTGCTCAGCTTTCCGCTCTGAAGCACATCCTTAATCAATCTTGCAGTTTGCTGGTCTCAGCAAGTGCTATGTACGAGCACATAGGTTTCAACAACAGTTGTCGTTCGCTTCCGATGACATCTACGGTTGGTTTGGAGCCATTCAACCCCTTGTAGTTCATGTTGATTCTTGGAGAGCTTGGGCTGTTAGGTCCTTACAGTATCTGAACTGCGTCGAGCACTGAACAGTTTCGTGCTAAATAACGTGGCGTAAACCTTTTCCGACAATAATATGTTGCTTGGAAAAGAAATACTATTTCGAAAAATTTGTGAATCATTTGATAAATTCATCGTGAAAGTGTGTCAGTAAATCAAGTTTGAAGGTGTGCGAACTTTGTTGAAACATGATTTACTGTTCATTAGCCGACGGAATGCCAGTAAGTCGATTCAGTTTCTCTGCTCTTCAACTGCTGAAAAAAGGAGAAAAATAAACAGTAATTTATTATGAGGAATTTCTAGATGTTTATGACGTTTCAAAGAGCATAGTGGATGGAATTGTTTAGTTGAAACTTTGTTTGTTAAAGCATAATTTCGTTGGTAAACTTGAAACTTCAACTGAACTCCTTAAAAATGCTGCTATAAGTTCCATCAAGTCCGTTTTGCTAATGTAGTCGTAATCATACTTTGCTATTAAGTTTCCATTTTAGAAACATGTAACAGGTTTTGAACAAACTTACTTTGTTGTCTAAAAGCAGGGCAACCATACTGTCCTTATTTCTAAGATTTGTCCTTTTTTGTAAGTACTACGTCTTAGAAAATATTTCCGTCCTCATTTCTAAAGAAATGTCCTTATTTGTGACATGCATCCTTATTTTTTCTTATTTTCTGTAGCGTAATAATTTTAAATAAGCAATATCTGATACACATCGGACCATTTCGATCTCTTCATGGCAAACATTTTGTAATCTAGTTTTTGTGACATCATAGAAGTAGTATCATCTTGCAGAACAGAGACCAAACGCACTATCAGGCATTGTGAGCACTGTAAGAGCAGTGTAAGCGAGCACTGTAAGGTTCCCAAACTTGTTCGAGCCGTTACCCAAATCAAGGTAGCGATTATGTCTTATTGCCCTCAATATTTCGCAGTTATCGCTGATAATATAGAACACGGGTGGTCAAACTGCGGCTCTTCGAACCTTTGCATACGGCTCTTTGAACTTTCCCACGAACTATACATTGTTTTATTTTTTATTTCTATTGCAAAGTGTAAAAATATTTTAAAGTCGTACTGTGGTAGTTAGCGTGCGGTAGAGTATTAATTTTGCAAGTCGTTCAAAAAAGAATCATGAAGTCACAGAAGCGTAGATTGCAAATAAATTCGTGATTTTAGATTTTAATGTTGCGGCTTGTTGTAACTTCGGTTTTACGATATGCGGCTCATACATAGAGCAGGTTTGGCCACCCCTGATATAGAACAAGAACAACATTGCAGTTTTGGTTCCGCATTACCCCTGAAGAATCGTATTTTATACCTGAAGGGTAATTTACCCCCAGTTTGGGAACCAATGCTGCAAGCACGGTGCCACCCCTAGTGTTTTTCCGCTGGATCTAGTGTTTTTGCATTTGATCTGATATTCTAGTGTTTTCATGAATGAGCTGAATGTATTTGATTACACAATTTTTTGTAATTGTACTGTAATTGAGACTTTTTGATTTTGTGGAATTGCAATTTGCTAAAAATTCTACCTACTAATTACATCTTGCAGTAAATTACACAAGAGCATATATACAGTAATCTGTTTTGAGTTAAACCGGTCCGAAGCCACTGTGGTCATGTGTTAAAAATTTCAGTAACCTGCAGCAGGCTACAAATACAAGCGTTGCTGCTAGGGTATCACCCGTTTTCTTTGCCTCTGGTTTTCAAACTTCTTTGTTGGCATTGCAACGCATTTTTTGGCCATTTTCATTGAGTGTAAGTTTGCCTTTTGCTTTCACAGCCAACGCTTTGTGATCTAATGTTTTTTTGTGAATCTAGTGTTTTTAATCATGAAATCTGGTGCTTTTCCATAAGAACAGAGTGACAACACCGACTATAAGCTGTCTACTGTGGTTAGGATTCTTAGGAAAGCTGGTCTTGTAGCGAAACTTTAGCATTTAATTGTTTCAAGAAATAAGCAAGCGAAAAAAACGTTTTTCGTGACGATTGCAAGAAGGAGGTCGAGAATAAGACAGTGCTGAAGCAATGGTTTCTGGAGACAAATAGGCAAATATATGATCTGACGTTAGTCGTACGAACAGAAACAATTGTTTCACTTTAGGTAACAAAATCAAAATTTGCTTAGTCGACCTTATTTTTGGTTCTACAGGTAGATCTTTGGCAGCCCTGTCCATAAGGCTTCAGGGCAGAAGAGACAGTTTGTAACTTTCACGATGATCCCTTTATAGCCCGGTAAACATTTGAGCGGCTATAACTTCTGAACGGATTGAGCTAGAAAGTCACTGAAGGTATCATTGGATCCGTAAGACAGCACTGCACGTTTCGAAATAGGTCGCGCCCACATATGACGTCATTGTGACATCATTTTCGGGAAAAAAACGTTTTTCGCGTAGACTACAAAACCTAGGTGCGTCCATTCAGTAGGCTACAGAGCCTAAACCAAAAACGTTGGAAACAAACTTTCTACGTAAAAATGTTTGTAAAGACCTTACCTTTGCAATGATGATCAAAAAAATTGACACTTCTTATGGTGGGGGTCCAAGGGGGCAAAAACCAGGATTTCGGGGGTATTTTGAAGTTCAAGCCACTTTTATGACAGCCAGCACCACCAACCCCACAAAACTTGCAGCAAAGGTGTATTTGGGTGTTTTACAACATCGCACGAAATTTCAAGACAAAATACTGCCAGGCAAATTTTATTTGGGAATAAAATCAAATTATCCACTAGTTGGCTGAGCAGTTTTCAGGGCCGATTTTGGCCATAACTCCCAAACCCCTTAGGCTAGCAGGCTAATCAAGATCTCTAAAGCTCCAGAATAGCTCGTAGAACATTTTAAGCCACTCAGCAAGCCACTAACACCTATATTTTGTTCTCTGGACCCCAAACTGTGACCTAGAAGGCAATTTTTCTGATTTACACTTTTGGACCCCCTATTTTCACCACCACCACCACCCCAAAACGGCCTAATACGACTTTTTTCGAAAAGATCCTGTTTTTGAGCATTCCGGCAGTCGACAAAGAGTAAAAACCGGATCGGAAGGGCTGAACGGGATGCGGGGAACGTGTTTTTGGATTTTCTCGAAACTTTGCCAAAAATTTAGTAAGGCAAATGCACAAATATAGATTTTTCTCAAAACGTTCAAATATAAAGGTATGTTTTTGTCATTCACATTCGATTCCTTGCGGTCTTGTGGATCCAGTGATGTTTTCACTGGATTTCTAGCCCGATCCGTTCAGGATTTATGGCTGATCAAATTTAAAGGCCACCGATTGTGGCCGGCGTGTGAACTTAGGTTGTGCTTACCTGTTACCACTGCAGCTAGAGATCCCACTACTAAGTTAGGCAAGCTCATGGTCAAAAACAAGTTATACAACATATTATGATAAAATCAACCCTAAGCTGCATTTGAAGTCTTTCTGGTGTTTTCGGATTAATCCAAATATAACCCTCTCTTTGTGTTTACGTTCCACGTAACACCTATTAGCACATGTCTCAATTCTGGTGTGAAATTTGGCTGACATATTTTAAACAGTCTTAATGTTGCCATCATGCTTTTTTTCGCAAACCCAATATATTTTGTTTCTGAAACACTGTAATGGACGAGTATAACATATGCGTAACAAGGGGTCCCATGTCCCACCAAAAATTTTTAGAATGTCTAGTGATTTTGTGTTTTGAGAGCCGGTATCCCAAACAAAATACTGTTGCTCGCCTAAAAACAAGCATTTGTCTCCCCCTCCAATATTTTTGGCCCCACCCAAAATTTCGGGCTGGCTACGCTACTGATGTACCAGTGCGACAAAACTACTTAGCAGACAAATGTCTGTTTAAAAATAACCGTTTCTTTGCTTTACCCAGATTATCGTTTTGTAGGATAACTATCAGTGGTAGGATTGAATTTTTGGTAGGGTTTTTGGTAGGATTAAAAAAAACACCAGGTTCTCACACTCCAGGAGTCACTAACAACAGGTTCTCTCAATATCACAGTCTCCAGAGGCAAACCATGCCCGACATAAGTGCAAACGTTGATCTTTGTATTGCTGTCTAGCACAGTCTAGCAAGGGAATTATTGATTTTTGTTATTTTCTCAAATTTTAGTCGTGTTTTTCACAATTAAAATTTAACAAAAGGTCCATGAGAGGTTTTCCAAAATAAGTTGTAAGTAAAAGTTGTTCATGGCAAAAAATTGAGAACCCCTGACTTAAGTTAAACCAACAACCGGTTCCCGGGATTAAAGAAATTCCAATAACAAGTGCTTGCGAACCGGTCGAGTCCCATCACTGATTACAATGGTAGTAAGACACTTTCAAGAGGAGGATTTGTAGAGCTTATCAACTGCCCATAGGTTTTCCTTTTTGTTTTATAAAGAATTTCGGCTTACCTTCTTTGTCGTTTGAGCCAGTTCTTCAGTCCACTGGCAGGCCTCACTAGATCTCTGGGCAGGTGTTGAGCAGCCATTCGATTGTCTCATCATCCAAAAACGTCAGACAGCGCAGTCCACGAAATGGTCGGTTGATTGGACATTGGAGGACAACTCGGGTCGACGGTTTGTTCTTCTGCGCCACATTCATATGCCGCAGAGGAGGCCATACCCCATTTGTACAAGCAGGAGCGGAAACGTCCGACACCGGTGCGGGGGCTATTATGCCGGACCAAGGCTCTTCTTGTGGGGGTCATTCCAGCAGGGTGGGCGCCGGTGTTAGGGATGAAAGTATCGGAGTCTCGTAAGGTTGTCCAACCACTCCACCTTCCATTGGTGATCCGACCATTGCGCCGCACGTATGTTGTTATTTTCAGATGAACTTATGAGTTTTTGTGGGGCGAGCAGAGATGTGTGTCTTGATTTCATATGCCGTGCATTCGCCCCCAGTGGAGAGGTGAGCGCTGAGTGGAGCAGGTGTCCTGGCTCCATGGCACGGCGTGCTACTGCAAGTCTAGCTCCTTTGCGACGAAGCTCAGCAGGTTGGATGACTGCAAGAATAGGAAGGTTGTCCGTTGGTACAGGACGTTGGCATCCAGTCGCAATTCGCAAGGCGTCGTAGATGGCAGGGTCAGTGAGGCAGGTGTGAGCACTGCGACACCACACATGAGCGCAGCACTCTGCTGTTGAATTGAGCAGGGCAAGGGTGGCTGTTCGCAACGTTGTTGCTCCAGCATCCCTGCCAAAGCCAGCAAGGCGCCTCCGAAGTGCGACGCCTGACGTCAGTTTTTTGCGAAGTGACTCGAGGTGTCGGCGATACGTGAGCGACCTGTCCAACGTTTTTCCGAGGTATTTACGTTAGGAGCAGAAGGGCAGGGTTTTGTTGTTGAAGTTGACTTTTCGCTCACGTTGGCGTTCCTTGTTGTTGAGGTGGAAGACTGCTTACAACATTTTGTACTGCCGAGCTTTAGCTTCCAAGTCTGGAGGTATTCATTCGGTTGCCCTGTCCTTGCTCAGCGACCCTTCCGCTGCCTGCCAATCTCCATCAGCATGCATGATTTCTGGGTCGTCACTATATGCATATATTAGGGTGTATCAGGAGTCCTCGACTTTTTTCACACAACTTCTACCTAGTGTTAGAGTGTTGTATTTTGGTAAAAAATGAAAACTCTAAATTTTTTTCGCAATCGGTTGATGTTTAGGCGTGCATTGGGACTCCCAAAGTTTGACCCGGGGGGCGATACTTGCAAATAATGAACTTTTGTCATAACGTAGTAACTACTTGGAGTAGGAACATGATTTTGGTGTCTAACCTTACTAAAATACATACCAGATATCCAGTAAAGCCATGGGTGGCGGAACCTTTTTCAAAGTGGGGGGCACAAGTGCACGTCAAACAACTCTAGAAAATTTTTTGTGGTTTGAATTGGCGACTATGACGTCACAATTATTGAAATGTGACGTCATTACCAATACACCATACGAAGGTCTAAATTGCACTATTTTAGATAAAATTACACTACAATGAAACATATCGGTGAACCACGTGAAATTAAAAAGGCTGTTACAGGGGCGACTTCAGGTCAACAGCGTCACTCGGGCTCATCATACGATTTATTCTGACTGAATAAAACCGTTCGATGCTTTCGTCACTGAAATTTCCATTTGCTTTCATTCTTGCTGGCATTATTGTTGCTCCCTGACGTTAGTTACGTAAGAAGAAATAGAAGTTCTCATGATAACTTCTCTATTGTTGAGTAACGTACGTCACAGACCAATGATAACGCCAGTAAGTCGTCTACTTACTACATTCATTCATATTATAAATGAATATAGGCGTTTAGTGTTGCCAATGCAAAAAAAAATGAATATAGGTGTCTAGTATTGCCAATGCAAAAACAGAAACGCAATTGAAATTTGGTACACGAAAAGCAGAAGTGCTAAATGGCCTCATAATGAAAATCACGGCCAAAGATAACGATACAAACGACATATTGCAAACGTTTCGATAACTCCGTTCGTGCCACACGCAATTGAAATTGATCCTTCAAATATTTGATTTTGCGCCTAAGATTCAGCAAAATTTCACTATTTAGAATGGTGTTAAAATGCTTGAAATTACACCAATTCTTTAATGGTGTGGCACGAACGTTTTCCTTCACAGGAATTTGGAAATTTCAGCAAAAAAGGCTATTTTTCTAGTGTCGAATTGTAAAAAATGTCAACGCTTCTTCCCCCGTCCCCCCTAAATAACGTTCGGAACAATCCACTAGTGCCCCCCCTGGAAAAATATTCCCGATGCCCATGCACACAAGCAAGTAAAATTACATTACACCATCTGGCAACACTGTTCAACACCACCAATGCTGTAAGCAAGCCATAGCAGGGTAACAGACTGTTCACGGTGTATCCTGTCCAACAATCACGAAATCCTTTCAAACTCACTACCAAATTACAAATAATATCGACAAAATACCGCCAAATTTCTGTAATATCTTCTTCATTAAACAATTTACATTTACAATGGACCCGATACTAAGTATGTTACTTGAACTTATTTAGGCAAAATTCGAAATTTAAAAGCGGGAGGCAGGCCCCCCCAGAAACAAAAGTGAGGGGGACTAGGCCCATGCGGCCCCCCCCGGCTCCGCCACCTATGATTAAAGCTATCAGAAAGACCTACAAGATTAAGCAATTTCCATTTGCAGTGATTTTTGCTAAAATAAATCAAAATTTTGTGTTTTTTATAAAAATGTTTTACACTTGTATTCTGTACTCTTCTTGTTGGGAAGTTTCAAGCCCTGGTGGTATTGTTAACACCACTTTTGGTGAAATAAACTTGTTTTCGTAAAATTATGTAAAAAGTAGCTGAGTGTCCCTGTGGGACGTTGTTCATGAGGCGTGGTAGCCGACTTCGTTTGCCGTTACAGGTGGTAAGGGTCAACCTGCGATTGCCAACTACTTCCATGATCATGCGAAACATGTGTCTGTCAGATAGTAGTCGCAGCAGCTTGCAGGTGAGGCCGCGATGCCATACAGTGTCGTACGCTGCTCTGAGATCGACAAAACCAGCTCCGGGCTTCTTCTTAGCCGAAAAGCTATCCTCGATGTCCTGTGTCAGCAAGGTGAGATGATCTACGGTCGACCCCGGGAGCAATGGGTCGACGATTGGTTCGACATGAGCATAGGTGAGTCTTTCCAGGACATCGAAAGGGACACACAGAAGATTTATTGGGCCAGAGCGATAGCTCTTTGGGTCCCGCAATGGCTTTTCCGGATTTGGGATCGCAACTATTAGTGCTCTTCTCCAGATCTTCGGAATTTTGAGTTGGCGCATGCAGGAAGTGAGAAAATCCCAAAACCAAGATTTGAGAGCCGACACTGCGTGGAGTATAAATTCCGAGAAGATAGAATCTAGACCCGGAGGCTTTCCTGGCTTCAGGTGCCTGAGGCAGCAGCAAGCTCCTCTGGCCTGAAAGAGCCCGAGATGCTGTTTCCCTCAGGTGTTCGAACCTTCCATAGGTCGGATTGGCATTTCACAATACCGTAATAGGGAGGGCCAAGTGAAGGCATCTGCCATTCTCCCCTGAATTCGATTTACCGATTTCCTGTGAGGACAACCAAAATAAAGCATTGATGTATCTGTGCAGATCTAAAATTTATATCGCAGGTGTGGTTTATTTGAAGCATGTCGGACACTAAATGTAAATCTCCTGTTTACTTTGTAAAGATTCTGGTTCTTATATACGCTGTGGATGCCACTCATTTACCAGGTAAGCATGCAAAACTTAAAGTAAGTGGTATTTTAAAATATTTCCGTTGCTTGTTCAACTCCGAATCGCGAGCTATTCAGACAGTGAATAATGCACACTGCACATAAATATCCAGCACGAGCTCATGACCTCACGCTTCACGCAAACTGTCAAGGTCTAGACCAGTGGCTATCAACCTTTCCGCTAAAGAGAGACAAATCCAGACTTGCAACTTAGTTAGAGAGCCGCACTAAAAAAATTTAAAACAAGTCAATTAACATGTTTTGTTTTATAGCAGAACGAAGTCTCCTACAGAAAACATTAATTAAGGGTTTCATTGAAAGACTGCTGAGAGCTGCACAAAGGGCGCTTGGGAGCCGAATGCGGCTCTCGAGACCGAGTTTGAGAACCATTGTTCTAGAGTAAACCTTAATAACCAAGAAAATTTTCAAAATCAAAATGACTTACTTTAATAACATGGACACAACGACAAAAATATTTTATATCATGCAATTTACAGTCAGGTGAAGGTGNGTAGAATGAAACGCACTATANAATTTTTGCATGCATCCACTATTTTAATTGAAGTCCAGCCNGGGCCGGATCCAGCTAGTAAGTTTGGGGGACGATTTCAGTAATATTTGGTAGNCAAGTGTCACAGCGGCTTTGCTGCTGCCGTTCAGCAGTCACACGCGGCAAAACGCCTAATACCGTAACTTGAAGTAAANGTTTAAAGTTTTTTTTGCCATGTTATTGTTACACAATAAAGCCCAAACAGTAGAAGAATCCCCACGCAAGCTTCGCAACCTACTTTTGCCAGGAAAGTAGCGGACATGTGCTCAGCACTGCATTATGTGAACCATAACAGTGAACTTGGCTCGTGTGCAGTGTGAGTGTCATACCATTAAATAAACTGNCNTTGCAAGAATTAAATCAATTAATCGGAATTGCGCTGCTGACTTCAGGTTTATTAGAAATTTTTTATTCTTAGTNCCAATTTCCAGGGGGTGTAAAAGCCCATTTCCCTCCCCCTTGCGGACGCCACAACGTCTTACGTTTGACGGTAATTGTGCTCAACAACTTTATTCAGCATAACCGTTGCCAAGTTGTACAACTGTTTCGCTCAACGCCCCTTTAAATAAAATCCCTCACCACAATCATATCTAAACATATCGTTTACCCTTGCGTTAGGTTTTCAGACTAAAGTTCTTGCCTCAAACTTATCAAAATGAGAGCAGCACCTTTTCTAAGCTTTTCTTGTTGAAATGAATTTTTCTATGAGTGCTAATATTAAGTATACCATCTCAACGAAAGGGACTTTTGCGAAAAAAATTAATGACTAGGCTACAGCTCATGGCACCTAATGAAAATATCCCACTTAACATTAAAAAATAGCATGAGATGTGCCTAGAAATTGTTTTTTAAATGTTTTTGGTGACGGCAATTAGGGGCAGGCCAACGCCTGAAATACGCTTCTTACCGAGGCAGATAAGGTGAACACTATTTCTCAAGGAGCGCTACGGCGATGCACTCAGTGGGCGTGGATCGACCACCCACCAACCTTCCAGTTGAGAGGCGGACACTCTACGCTGACCTACCGCCGCCCCAGAGAGATGCTTGTCGCCAATGCCTAGGACAGGTGTCAGGTGATGTTATGTGATGTGTCGTGGGCGTTAGTGAAGAACCAACGATAAGAGGAAAAGGAAGCTCGCCGTAACTATTTACCGTGAGTTCATGCAAATCAGATTTTGAGACATCAGATTTTGAGAGGAGTGATAATATAAACCTCGAACTACCGGAGCCCTAATGTTGGCTAGTCTGCGGTCGAATATCATCTCTTTCCTTTGTTCAAAGGACTTTTGACTGGGGTGGCGGAAGTATCTTTGTCTGGAGAGGAAGGCGTAGGGACTGGGGCACCATTGCCTCCCAATGATCTTTGTTAAAAAGCTCTGATTTCAAGACAAACATTGGGTTCTTTAGCGCATTGGATTTGACTCCGACTTTTCAGTAAATATTTCATCAATTTACTCATTCCACAGCCACATGTGTTTTTTTAGGCTACCCTACCAATCTAGGGCTTCTTAACACAATAACTGAAAAGAGTTGTCCACGCAAGTCGTTTCGCAGTAAATGCTGCAATGCAGGCTAATGGAAGCATCGCTCGTGAAACATTCTCTTGCTGGCCGCAACTACGGTTTTTCAAATCTTCGGTGTGATCCGACAGGGATTCGAATCCAGCCTAAGCGCTCTATCCCCTATACCACTTAGCCGATCTTACCTGTTATCCTTTCGTAAAATCCAAAATTAATATTTCAAATTCTAGTGGTTCACCTTGAGGACAAAAGAGCTAGGAAATATTCAGCCAAACAGGTCAAATCTGTGTCACGTCAATTGTAGGTTTAAATTAAAAACTGAGGTCAACAACATTTAAGCTTTTAAACAGACATTTTATGAAAAAGTTGCAGAAGAATTTAATTAACATAAGATAAAAGAGTAGTGGAGCAAAAATTAGGGCAGTTAAGATATTTGAAGAAATTTCACTAAGATAAACAAGTATTTTATGGCATTTTGAGGCACCGAAACGGTCTTTCAAATCTCTCCATCCGTTTCTCAAAACATACTTCTCCATACGAAACTTTGCACTTTAACTGCATCGGAAATTAGTAGTTAAGCGTAATGCAGACGGATTGCGTCCAGTGAGTTCTTCAGCCTGGTGGGTCTGATTACATGATGTTACTTCCTACGTCATTGTGTGCGACGAAGTCTGATTTCGAGTTGAGCATGTTTCAAGTTTTACGTTGCACCATACGCTAGTAAAAATCAATACGAATGTACTGTAGGAAACCTAAACTGCATGCAGTGACTGGCCATAGGCAAGCCTAAGCCTGGTTAGTGTAGGCTAGACCAGTCAGCTAATGAGTTTCTAGACCAAATGGACAAGGAGAAATCGTTATAACTGCGGAAACGGCCTCCATTCATCGTTTAAAATATCCAGCTGATTATCAGGCACAAGTTGATGAAAATGTAGAGCAACATTTGCTGTTGAACTATCATATTTTGTGAGATCTTGTGCTGCAGCGGGATCTAAAGTACCTAAGGTGGCAGCAGCTCATTCCTATACTGACAGTTTTGGCGAATGAATGCGTATGCAGTAGACACATATAATACACAGATGTGCATATAGCAACGGCTTCGGGAGGTGCTCGTACTCACACAAAAGAAGCTGTGCAACTATCACTACACTGATTCTCTCTTCCAGTATGACTGGCCCCTCACAGAAATGAATCGTGCAAAAACAATCAAAACCATTTTCAACCATTTGGCGCAAGTGTGAATCTGTACCGCGTTCGCGCTTTAGGTAGGGATCCTTTTCGAAAAACGTAAAAGTTTGTCCAACACAAACCAACTTCAGGTGGAGTTCTCATTTTATGTTAACTACGCATTTGGGGAAACGAATGGGGTGGTACTATGTACGTTTGTGCTAGGAGGTCAGAAAGCCGGATGTAAGCAGCATCTTTGCCCATAAGTGGATAATGAGAAATTGGAGCATCACTTCACTTACAGAAAAACAGCACGGGTCGGTAAAACCAGCCAAATGATATTTCTTGGGTGTGTTAACATCTCTTTAAATAAGGTTCGTAACTATAACATTGTGGAGCTAGGCGATGGGTGGAAACTCTTCAATTCCAGATATTGATCCAACAATGACTGTTTAGACTGGCGTGGGTGGGTATATTATTAATACCCCAGGTAACAGGCTATGTTGGCGAATGAAACCCACTACAATAGGCGGAAGGTTGTGTATATTGAGGATAAAGTTGAAAGATCTTTCTTTGTACGACCTATTGGGAAACGCTCAATTTCCAACCGCAGAGTTCTTGCAGGAAATTGGCAACACC
>JGI24159J19872_10002289_pt1 | contig 22618 bp, 10 predicted proteins | sample Ectturendosymbi4_FD_19872 | JGI IMG/M metagenome (IMG submission 19872) | reverse complement strand
TGCAATTCATAATAATAGGCCAATAGCGTATGGGGGGCCCCACGTGAAATTTCGGGGGGGGCCTCACTTACCCTTGCCACGGCACTGGTCACTGCGGTGGCAGAAATATAGTTGCAGATTCAGCAAGGTATATTTTCGGATGTTCTTATTCTTGGCTTGTGCTTAAATACTTTATAACGTTAACTCAGACCAGTGCTGTCCAACTACTTTTGACCTACGGGCCATTTTACAAAAACGTGACAACTCGCGGGCTGCTTCTCATAAAGAGATGTATAAAAACAGAGTCGCAAGATTTAAAATAGTCAAGGAAAATAGGTGAGTAAAGTCAGTGTGTCATTGAAATTATTACACAATAGCAATGAAAATTTTTTACAAATCTCTATCAGCGCAATGCCTCTGGTTGAGGCTTCTCTGAAACTATCGTTCCTATATCAATACCATTATGTTATTGGTAGCAAGTCGGAGACTATCGACCAGTGCTTCGTCTGTTATTCGATTTATATTTTTGGGTTTGACTTGCTTCATAGTAGAAAATGTAGCTTTATGATCTATGTTGCGCCTTAGTCACAGCCCTTTAAACATTGATATGAAGTCCTTTCGTCAGTGTAGTTGTGGGTCTACAGAAACGCCCGAACACCTTCTCCTGCAGGGAATTTGTCGTTACACCATTGCAATTTGCTTCTAACACTAAAAAATACCTTGCTTAACGAAAAAATTATACTCAGCCACAATTTTCTACTATCACTAATAAAACGTTAATCCACATTCTCCTGTTTGACCACCCGGAATTGTCATTTAAACCAACAGTAGTCATCTTCACAGCACTATCTCGATTTTTTAAGAACAATAGGCACTTTAAATCCCATATTTGACAATATTGATTTCTTCATTTTCTTGAGCATCCTGTTATATTACTTGCCTTACCGCTTCGTGGCTGGTTCCTTTTATTTGTTCGTTTGCCGCCATATATCTGGTTCGATTACAACCGTTTATTTTGTTTATTCGATTGCTGCCGTTTATTTTGCGCCCATTAATTTGATTAGACAAGAGGCATCAATCAGGCCTCGTCCTGCCGCCAACTGTCTTCAAACAAATTCGTGGCAATGAATGCGGTCCAGTCAAAATACGGCCTACTCTCACACATATTGTACCTCTATAACACCGAGTGCATTTTCAGTGGGAAATCTTTCAGTTCGGGAAACCTATCTATGCTGATTAATTTACAGAAGCTCTCTACAGTCTTGTCCAGGGACCTCCAAACTTTTTTGTCAGAGGGCCACATAGGCTAACACACAACAGTTCAAGGGTCGGACATCTTACGTAATGACATTGTTTTGGGATATGTTACGTTCTACCAAATCAATAAAGTTTTCGTAAATATATGTTTTTTTCATTATGGATAAAATGTCTTCGTAAGCCGGATTTGACCCGCGGGCCGTAGTTTGGAGACCCTGATCTAGTCTAATGCCGGTAATATCGTTCATTATTATTAAAAGATGTTATTACTTACTGAAACATTCACACAACAATCAAAAGTAAGTAAGCTCACGGGCCATAAAAATTCTGTCAGCGGGCCACATGTGGCCTGCAGGCCTGTAGTTGGACCACGCTAATTCAGACCATCACTACCGCCTTTATCAGTACTATTTTGGATAATTACATGAGCTGCTGATCTACACATATATTACGTATGCAACATGCTTATAAATTAATTGGATCCTAATTACGTTTAGCTTTATAAGTTTATGCATTGTTCACGTATATTTTATTTTGCATTTTTGTCATGGTTGAATTAATGCAAAATATTAACGCCATCTGAGAAGTAAACTGATATGGTAGAGTGAAATGCAATGTTTTCGGGCAAATTTGGAGAGATTCTGGAAAAATCTTCTTCGCGCTCCCTAAAAAGCGCCTTCTCTCAAACCTATGTACCAATGCCTTAAAATTGCTATTGTAGCTTATCTGTTTGCACAATGTTCATCTGCGGGAAAATCCGTGCTTTCCCTAAAGTCCTAAACACCACAGCAATAAGCTGCTTCGTTCTCCCTTAACGGACCTCTTCGATGCATACTGCCTGGAGCACGTTTGTTCCGAGATGGTAATCTTCTCCACTGATACTGGGAAGGTTCAATTTTCAGAAATGAGCATATGGTTACAATTGCTTATTGTTCACGGAAACCGCTTGTATACGTGTTTTATTAACGGCGTACATTCCGTACAACAATTCAGGCAGTTCTATTAACTTAGAACCATCAAGTGCCGAAACAGACTTTGGCTTACCTGCCTAGAAGTTTTGCTCATATTCTTGCCGTTGATAGTGTATAAAGCCAGTTTCGTAAAAGCACAACTTAATGCCCTTGGTTCTCACAGAAAATGCCACCCCGCAGGCCCGCAACAAGGCGGGAGGTAACTGGGTAACTGTTCCTCACGAAATTGTCAAAAAATGTTTAGTTGTTAGGTACAACAACAATTTACAATGACTTTGTTCTCCTGAAATATCCAATCATTTTGACTCCACCACAAAAATATCAGCTGGTTGCCGCCCTGCCTACTTGTACAATAGTCTACAACATGATTATACCACCATATCAGCGGGATATTCGAACAACTATTTTCAACAAGAAAGTAAGAGTATGTTTTGTTGTATCCCAAACGTCAAATTAGATAATAAGGGCAACAAAAAATTAACAAACATGAACATGAAACAACGGTAAAGAATTTTTCACATTTATTGATTATATTTTAAGGTTTGTACAGTAAGCGTATGACAGAAGTCACCGTTACTCTATTTCCGTGACGAATAATCGCCAAAGATTTTTATAATAAATGACAGGTAGCCTAAACTAGGGATGTGGAGCTTTAACTAAAATTTCAGGAACAGGCTCCAGACCCAGGCATACAAAAATTTATGGCTCTGATTCCAACATCTAAACATTTTGGCTCTGCCTCCAAAATGATTTGGTCCATGGAAAATATTAGCATTTATAAACGTTTCCAACTGGATCGAGCTTGACTTGAAGTAAGCGGCAACAGCCAATGGATAACCAGAGGATTGAGCCAGAGGGAAAATTTAGCCGAAAGGGAAGCACTAGCCAACCCTTAGAAAATAAAGTGAGAAATGATGGTGAATCCAGATGTGAATTGCTATGCTAAAAATCTAAATAACCAGAAAATACTCCAAAACACGCAAAAAACAACCTACCAAAACCGAAAGAATACTAAAAACGAAATATAAGCTAAGTGGGGGCCCAGTATTTATATTTAGCTTGTCAGGGGGAGCGATTCGCCCTCTGCCCCACCGCAGTTATGCCACTGGCAACAGTTGACTTCTGGATAAATTGTCCCAATATTTTTCTATTGAAACAACAGGCATTTCAACTTCTGCATGCAGAACATGTACGATGATTTAAGTAGATACGTAAAGGAACACACAGTCAACATTCAAGTAAATAATTCACATTCTCTTTGCCCTGTAGATTCAGCTGAAAGCAGGCACAGTCTCAAAAGAAGCGCACTCTGCCAGCCCAAAGGCCAAACAATTGTAGCAGAACCCAGACAGCGCGTGCATTCAACTAGAACACGCAAAATGTCACACAAGAAACACACTCTGCCGAATCAATTTTTACAGCCAGACAATGCCATATTCCATCAGCAAAACAGCAAACGGCCAAATCAACATTACCCTAAAATCCTGATTACAGTATTTCGATATTATTCAAAGTAAACTCGTCAAGCTTTTCCGAAGCAAAATGAGAGGAAATATCTCCAAACTCAAGCTTTTGAACAAGCTCACATTATGTGAAATTAACTGACAAAGCCGATAACCGACTTTTACTTATAGTAGAACGCAAATATGATTTTATCATTTTCAGTTTGGAGAAACTGCTTTCGTAACTTCCATTAGAAAACCAATGGTGATATGAAGTTTCGGGCACAAACACATATACGGAGACAAATACGAAACATTGTGTTATTAACCATTGTATAATGTCAAATTCAGTAGCACTGAAAGTGGTGCCGCTGCTTCGTATGAGTCGCTTAAATCTATTAATTTTCGTCTTCCCAATGCTCTCAAGAACATTCATACAAGTCTTGTGGTTGTTGTTTTTCATTGCCTGGTATGGTTTCAAAAACCCAAACATATTTATTTATCTGAAAACTTGTGAAAAGTCCTATTTAATCATTTTTCGCTTCAATCTTACGTCTATCCAAAGCTTCAAACCTGCATCGTTTTCAGACTTGGTTAACTACACAGTTCTAGTTTTCTAATTCGATGAATTAGAGCGAAATAACGGTAATTCTGATTCTAATCTGATTTGCTAAAAGCTTCAATGCTCCAATTTTAGTTCTAATTTAATTTCCGATTTTGCCAAAAATGCTAATTTGTCCAACGGCATTTTTAAAGGTGAAATGAGAATGAACTGTCGTGCAAGGAAAGTGCATCATACTGGTCACAAGTGCCATGCCACTATCCTATCACTTGAGAAGCGAAGATAGTAAAAACTCGATCAATATCTTTTCTCATTCACAGCTGCAGTACAAACTATGAAGCCCTGTCAATTATTATTATCATGTAACATCGCCTATCCATTCACATGCAGAAGCCACTGAAGTCATCATCACTAATCTTGGCGAATGAATCCTTGCTACTCTCATGCTTATCAAAATGAATCCCAATTTTGGCATGAAATGAACTTGGATTAAGCTTGCTTCAAATGATTTGAGTAAATGTAATTCTAGTTAGAATTTTAGTTCAATTTTTTGTTTTCGAAGATCCGCTAATTTTAATTCCAATCTAATTTGTGATACCCGATATAGATCTAATTTTACTTCTGATCTAATTTGGAAAAGCAAAAAAATGCTATTTGTCCAAGTCTGATCGTTTTACTTCTTCAACACTGGTCCTTTGCATATTTTTAGCGTGGCGTTAATTAAATCCTTGATCGGATCATCTCGTGTTTCACTCAAAAAAAGCACAAAGCTTTTATTTGTTGGGACATTGCGCTTACGACAGTGGTCTTTTCTGCAGATAAGTTTGGGCCTCATACAATTCTCGGAGGATCACCTTCCAAAATTTAGAAAAGTAAAAGGTGAAATACTGAATCGCATCTAAAATGCCATGAGGGTACCCCCTCTTGTATCAACATTTTCATTTGAATCGCATATTTCGTCTAACGACTGGATTCTTAAACTCGTGAGTGTGAAAGGTTTGCAAGGGAGAGTGAACATGGCAGCAGCAGCTTGTTGAAAAGCAGCACAACAGTAAATGGAAAATAAATTGTTCTGTTTTTGGTGTTGGATTATGACGTTAGGTGAGGCGCGAGTATTAGTGACTGACGTCTAGGGGGCGTGACCGAAAAAGTTAAAAAAACTCTGGTCTAACTCATTCACTACTCCATAGATTCTTGCGTGAAGCGCTTTTACAGCTGCGTAACGTGCGCTCCATCGCGCATCAATCACTCGTTTGATTGCAACATTGGCAAAAGAAATGTGTAACAAACGCTCTTTTTCAGTTTCAGCTACGAATCTGCACATGCTACTGCGTTGGAACGTATCACGAAATTACATGCGGCTGCAGATTGGACTATGCAACCATCAGCAACTGCAACCGGACGGTATAATCGTTTGTGATGTTTTTATGTATTGACCATTTGTAAAGGGAATCGTGGGCATTTTGTCGTCCGCTTTTATTTTATTTTATTTTGTTGCGTTCTGTAATGTTAAATTTCTAAAAGTGTTTGTACGCAGACAGAAAATAGAATTACGCGCATGTTGAGATGCTTTGTGTTTAAGCTTTGGGCCGTTTTGTGATTATATCAGGCACGTCGCATGGTTGATTTTGGAAACTGTTCATGCATCGATAACAAAACGCTGTAAGTCGAATAAATGCAAGCAGGATTGGAAAGTCCCGATGCAAAGTGATTATCGCGCATTTCCTGAACGTACATGCGGTTTTAAGCAGCGTTCGCGCAAAAAACGAGTGTCGAGCGTTTGCTCAAAATTGCAGAATGGCTGCAATGCCACATGGGACTTTCATTCTTCCTAATGGCTTGGGTTATCTTTGCAAATAATTTATCTTGTTAAAACAAAAGATTTGGCAAGGTACCGCTCGTCTGCAGCGCAAACGGCACAAGCCTGCGTAATTTGTGGTAGGGCTGAACTCAAAGCAACTTGGGCGTTCTCTCAAGCCTATAAGACAAACTGGTTTCAAATTAATTTGCGGTAGAGTTGTAGGAAAACCCGCGAACTAATCAAACCTCAATTAGCTGTTATGAGAAACAGACAACACGGACTTTAAAGTTCAGACTTTGGACCAGGCCTGCACAAACCAGAAATCACGAAGGACCAAATTGATCAACATGAATTTTCCGCGAGGCGCAAAAGTCTATTTCGTTGTAGTTTGGAATAAATTTGGAATTACAGTTACCGGCAATCATCCGAACTCGAGCTTTTGCAACATTTTCTGCAATTGAGAATGCTCCCGCGGGCCATATGTGTTGTATGCCTGATTTATATTAATCGTGGGGCACACAACACATCTGCGGACCCACTGTAAAGAAAGAAAGGGATGACGTAGGATACTTTGTCTATGTATTGCGCTGACAAATTTGTAATGTGTTTTCATCGACGAGAGCGCGTGATATCATCGCAATTATCAAGCAATAGGAGATATTATATTTAGAAATAAAATTTGCTGAAACAAATTTCATAAAAAGTGATAAATAGGCTTCTTCTAATTTTGTTAGTTGGAACTGCTAAACATATAAGAGGTATAACAAGCAGGTTGTGATATCCAGCAGAATATCGATTGGGTTCTTCGCCTATTGCAAGTATCATGAAAAGCGTTCTGACTATAAGATAGACAAAGGAGACGTAAACTGCAAATATCTCGATCTCGTAGCGTCACCTCTTGAAGCAAGAGTTCAGGTTTTACAAGTCTGTGAAGGCAGCATTGACTCATTTTATTTAAAACAAGCTGAAGAAAAGTAAGCGGGAAGTACAGCTCCGCCAAACAGACAACATGCACAAGCTAAAAAATCGAAGATAGCGTGAAGATGTCGACGGCCAGCCAAAACCTTTGAAAAAAAAGCAACGCCAAACTGCCGAAGAACCAAAAGAAAAGCGGCGACAACAAGAAGAGCTCAGGCCCGTAGCCACGAGAGGCATTCGGGGGCAGTTACCCCCAAATATTATTTGTTCTCCCCAAATGTGTTTTGCCCAAGAAATTTTTTTAAACATATAACAAAAATCTTGTCCTCCTGCAATACAATTTTGCCCCACCAAACTTTGAAACTTGCTCCGGGCCTGTCCCTCCAGGTGAGCACGTAGCACCACACCAAGTCGTCAAAGCGCATCGCACAAAGTAAGTTTCGAGCCGCAGGTGAGACAGTTGTGGTTAAAAAATTGTTTGACTCCAATTCGGAGATTATTCTTTGCACACAAGAAGATTGTTAAGGAGTCTAGTGGCAGCGTAGACGAACCAGACATCATTCTCACTTTATACAGTGGCGTAGGAGCCCAGTGAGTCCTACGGCTCTAGCCAGGGGTAGCATATTCCAGGACAAAATCTAGTCTCCTATGTTCAGTGATTCAATCCCTATTTGAAATTGGTCTCCAGTGCATTTTTCACATTTCCTTTGTCTTCCGTAACATGAGCACTGCCCTGAGAGATCACGGAGCCATTGTGACATGCATGAGTACAGCTTCTACCACGTCCGACTAGGTTTTTCGCGCCCGCCTACAGGTCTTTTTGTACGTCTGGGTGGGCAACTGTGCTGGTCGTAAGATTCTAAAAACTCTTCACATTTGCCATTTCGGAGCGTCTGACTGGTAGGAAATGTTTGCTCATGCCAGCCAGTTAACTGCAAACATACATTTGGAACGTAATGATTCAAGTTGTATGGTTGACACAATTGTGACCCAAACAAAGAGTCCGTCGTAAACCCTCTGGGGAATCTAGTCTTTTCCCGGAAGCGAATTTCCAAAATGTAGGCGAGCTAAGAGCTATCTGTTTCACGAAATCCGATTGGCCAGTTTAGCCACGTTACAAAGGTTGCTGACCTTACGTCGGCGTAGCGGTTCCTGCATTCGTTACACAGAAAAAATTGGGTAAGCTTGTAGCAAATATGAAACTTATATTTTGCAATGTTCATATTTTGCACTGTGAAAACACCCCCAGGTAGTAAGTACAAACAGAAAAATCGGAAAATGGCAGCAGCTGATAGAACGTGGCATCAGTTTGCAGAACATTTAAAAAATGCCCACAACTCTTCACAGAAAATGGGCACATGGCATCAGCCTACAGAACATTAAAAAAGACCCGTAATTCTTAACAAAAAATAACGATTCTTGTGCCGATTTCTTGCGAATAGTTGCGTTTTTTAATGTTTTGTAATCTGAAGCCATGTGCCGATTTTTTGTAAAGAGTTGTGGGCGTTTTTTAATGTTCTGCAAGCTGACACCACGTTTCGACTTTTCTGTGAATACTTACTACCTGCGTGCTTTTTACAGTGCAAAATATAAACATTGCAAAATGTAAGTTTAATTTATGCTACAGGTTTAATTAAGTGTTGCTACGCTGTGTCTTTTTTCCTAAGTATGTCCAAATAGGCAATATTGGCAGATAAATGCAATTTCTCTCATGCAAACGTACAAGCGCCGCTCTACAAAAGCGTTTTGTGGTTTCGCTACATACAAGCCTCTCTTGTTTCTCCAATACGGCAAAAATTCTCGCTTAGTCATGCTTTTTCTGTCGAACAAATACGGGATCCACAACGCCGACGTGAGGTCAACGACCTTTGTCACGTGAAGGAACTGGCCAATCGGATTTCGTAAAACAGAGATAGCTCTGAGCTTGACTACATTTTGGAAATTCGCTTCCCGGAAAAGGCCATTGTTGGAACACTTTGGTACATCTGGGCTGTACTTCAAAGTTTAAGAGAATGCAGATTTTAGAAATACGATTTCTTCAAAAGTCCGTGCAATATATCAGTTGTATCGTATTGACAATACCGGAAAGCATTTCCAGCAAAAACACCGAAAACCTTCCTCAAGAACAATACAAGCAATGCAAGTGTCCGTGTTTCGTGCAAAATATTTGGTAATCAATTCACTGTGACTGGGTGTGCGAGATCTCATTCCGTGATTTTCAAGAACCAGGCAAAATGCAGAGAAAGTTTTCACCCTTTGGCATTTTCCAAATCATAGCAGAAAACGTGCGTGAGGAAAAACGTTGTAAAGATGCACTATATCTTAAGTATGCAACCTGCGGCTCTGTAATGCATTATAGAAGTAGCGTATTGACTTAATGTTCTCTAGCGAGAACTTGCATTCTTGGTGCACTCTCAACATTTGCTATCGAGTGACTACATTTTAAAAAGGAAAACTAATAGATTCCTTTGTTAACACTAGTACGACAAACTTTCTAAGTTACAGCATAAGCGCCAACAAACACAATACCCAGTCAATTGATTTTTGTGCTTGATCCATCTGGGCATTTGTAGAATAGCACATGTTTTACTGTACCAAGGAGGTCCATATATCGCTGACGCATTAAATTTTGTATCAGACTAAAAAACATCACCAGAGAATGCTATGGGGTTATTGCCTTAATTTTGTTTTTCATGGCTACGAACCTCTAAAAATGCACATTGTTTCCGATGATGGAACTGCCTACGATTAATAGCGTGTTTTGCCGATAATAAGACAGGGATTATATTAATTTTCACTCCGAAATTTACACTAGGGCTTACTTTCGGGGATGTCTTATTTTGATACATCAAAAATTGAAGTTACAAAGTAAAAATAAGAGATTGCTAAATAAACAGAAATTACGAAAAACTGTCTACATTTACTAATCTTTTATCACGTTTTTATTCAGAAACTCATCAACAACAATTTAAGTTCCACGTGGTTCGTTTTGCGCACGCACATCAACAATGACCTCATAATGGGTAAAAGTGATGAGTTTTTGCGTCGAATGATGTGATTGGCTGAGACAAGGAAAATTTTGTCGTCACCAGTCAACTGGGGCTTATTTTAAGGGTAGGGCTTGCATGAAAATCATCTTCAAAAATCACGATAGGTCTTATTATCGACTAGGTCTTATTAATGGAGAAACACGGTAATAATGGCTAACAAAATTGATAACTTATAAAGAAGAGGATTCTCTGTTGCACCGAAATTTTTCGCAGCACCCGCTGGCAGATCGGTTTGAAATATTGAAACGAGCTCTTTTCAAACTAGTTGAAATCAGGTTTCTTAGAAACGTACCTCATACTCATATAGAGAATAAAAATAGTGACATACTGGCTATACTCTCACGTTTATTGAAACGGTCTGCAACAGCAACGTTATACGGTGACCTTTATGCCGCTTATACGGGTCATAAAAAAAGAAGGGCAATATTGCGCAAGGTTTAATCGCGAGAATGGTTTGTTTTGTTGCTGATTATGAAAAATAGTCCCAAGAAAAATGAAGCAAAATTTTTCAATGAACGAAAAATTGACTACTACAGAAATAATTTAGAAGGTCGGAATGTTATCCTTTTCAATCATTTAAAATATTTTTCATAAAACAACGAAAAGCTTTGATTTAAGTTGAAAAAATAAGAAAAACTGGAAAACTCAATGGGCGGTAATACTTTTTGCAAACCAAGCGTTGTGTACTGCGTACTGACGGTCACTCTTTACACAACCTTTTGCTTTCGAGAGTTTGGATGAAACCAAGCTGTAGCTTGTCAACTGCTGAAAACATTAAAAGTCCTTATAGAAATATAAATTTCAATTCAACAAGGAAACTGTTCCAAGTGTGTCTTGTTACGTCTGTATGGGTGCAATCTCTTCATGTTACCATAAATTCGCTTGCAGCTGAAAAAGACAAAGCAAATTTTTAAGGTCTGAGCTGACGAAAAACAATGATATTTCTTAAGAAATAAATATGTTATTTTCGCACTAGTTACTAATCGTAAGTCTGGCAGCTGAAACCATTGCAGAAAAAGCTTCCAGTAAGGAATCTAGCGAAAAAATTTTCAACAAGCTTCATACCGATACATTGTCAGTATCGAGCCCGCACGTCGACAGCAGTGCATACATTACTCATTGTAATTTATAGCAAAGAATTTGAAAGCTTCTAACATATTTACCAAACTTGCCTTTTTACAAATATTTGAATAGGTTAAAGTTGGGCAGTAAGTTGGCTCGGTGGCCATTTTGAGAAGGCAACGTTTGGCGGAGGGCCGTACCTCTTTAGTGAAACCCAAGCAAGTCTCGGTTAAGCTAGCTTAAGCAGTCAGCACTAACAATTGTTGTGATAAGTTCGAGGAAATTTCAGACATTTCCTGAATGCTTCCGCAGGCCACTTAAAACGCTGCAGTGGGCCACATTTGGCCCGCGGGCCACTTTTTGCCCACTCCTGGATAGGTCTTTCCTTGGGTTAAAGTACAAATATAGTCTACAGAACAGATCAAATCAGGAGTCTGCAGAACATATCACACCAAAATCAGCCTCTATGCTGCGCGTGCAGACGTCAAGCCGCTGCGGACGTTGAAGGGTTAGAAATTTGATTTTTTCAAGATACAAAAAAGAAAATTAAAAACATTAGCAGTTTTCTGCAGATTCAGTCCGCAAGCGTAGCCAGCTCGGTAGTAGTTTGCTTATATGTGGCACCCAAATTTTACTTGATATAAACGATGACGTTTCAAAACCCAAGCGGCGAGCTGTGGTCAATATCATATCTTTAAACAAAAAAATTGCATCTCCCAAAAAAAGAGAATTTTGCAAGCGCAACTTGTCGGTGAAAAACTTTAACAACCGGTCAAACAACTGTTTCAAGCGAATTGTGGAACAGTTACGGTTGATTATAGTTATAAATGCATATTGAAACACAGAAAAGTTCTCAAAGTTTTTTTATCACTTAAATGCCTCTAATCAAATCGCGTATTGAATGCTGGTATAGTAATATTTATGTCAGATTTTAGAAAGCTGTAAGAACCCAAACGCAGAACACATGATGACATTTCAACCTGAAAGAACGTTTTTGTTCTTTACAATATGAGTGGACGTGAGGCGTATGTTATAAGGCATTTAAAAATGTATATGGCAGTTGCATTGGATTTGACTCTTTTTAAATTGAAAGATATTTGAAAACAACAAGAAAAAAACACCACAATCATTGCAAACACGTTTATATTCATTTGATAAAATACATCTATGTGAAACATGCTCTAAAAAATCAGAGTATATTTGGAGCGCTGTTGAGACGAGGGATGCTTTAGCATTAGCAATTGTCAATTGTTACAATTATGTTAGATCTTAGACAGCCTGCTGTGCTCGGAAATAGCAAGATTAGCAATTGTTGTTATGCGGATGTGGAAGATGATTTTGATACTGAAAGTAGGATTTATTGCAGGGATATATGTTTAACTGAGAGTACTGCAACCATGTTTCATCTTACTATTTTCTGCAGTGTGGTCTGAAAATAAAACACCAACTGCGCATTTGCTTAGTTCGCTAAAATAAAAAAATAAAATAATAGGCAATTTGCAAACTTGGCTTGTTTTATGCAGTGTCTTCTGCTCACCATTAACAATTAATTCAGTTGATTTATCGCTCAAAATTCTATGTACCCTTGTTGTGACGTAGCATGATTGCAACAAGATATTAACAATTGTAGCAAAGTTTTCAGTTGTTAAAATCATTGGGTTTGAGTTCAAGCTAATTATACGAGGTGTTTTACCAAAAACACTCCAACCTTTTCTGCAGATTTTTGCTCAACAATGTAACATTTATCCAAGTTGAAAGATTCTGTGAACTGTAAAGTGGTTCAAATATAAATGGTTGATACAGAAACGCATAAACCATGTTTTGCACATTGTCTTCTATAAACCATGTTTTGCACATTGTCTTCCGTACTGTACCAGCTTCTCAGCAAAACGCAGGAAGCTGAATTTGTCAAAAGACTACTTGATCGGAGAAAACCTGTGATGTATTGTGCGTCAGGTGCTTGACATGACGCAGAGGGGTGCCGAAGGTGAAGATTATTTTACCGTTTCCTGACTTCTCCGTAATCCTTTAAAAAAAACTTTCTGTAATTTTCACCAGACCAACAACTGAAACTTTTGAAAAAATAGGGCTTGCATTATACAAAATTGAAACAAATTTGCCTCCCGAAAGTTTGGTTCATCTCGTATGTTTGCATGATGTTAGCTATATTTACATTAAAACTTGCCAGTTTTTTGCATAATTTTACAGCACTTTAACATCATACGAGAAATACCACATACGCGGACAAACTTAACTAAGCTCATTTGCAGTCTGTAAGGCACGTGGTTTTTGTGTCATTGTTTCAAAATGGCGTTCAACACACAGCAGTGTATATTTGACGGAGTGGTCGCCTCGCGTAAAATCCACGGGTGCCTGTATTTTCAGAGATGCCCTAGCTCCAGCACGGAGAGTTTCTCTCGTAGTTTTTGCATTGTTTTGCGAAAAAACTTCTGAACGACTCTGGAACTACATTTATTATACTTTGAAGCAGGTAATAGGTTTCTCAAAATTAAACAAAATTTGTTGAAAATGCACCAAAGGAGGCCCCTCAACAACTTTAGCTTGAAGACAAATAACAATTGAAAACCAAATGACTCCTAAGAATTGTTTAATGTGATATGGACTTTCACGGTGAGCAAAGTCTCAGGTAAAATGAAAAATTTAAACTTGCTTTCAGCGAAAAAAATTCTTTGTAGCATGTACAAAATATAGAGACCCATTTTTAAGACAGCATGTTGTCTTAAAAAAGACGATATTTGGTGGAACGTTTCTGAGATTTTGCCTAAGACCTCTAAATTGTAATATCCACCCCGGTCGACACATTACTCTCTATGTTCAGAGCAGAACGCACTTTACAGTAAAACAAATAATAAACAGCAATAAAACTTACTAGTAATTTAAATTAGAAATTACAAATACGGAAATGTCAGAGACTACATATTTACACAAAATACTAAAAAAATTAAATCACTGAAAAGAAAGCGCAATCCACTGGAAATAACTTTGTACTTCCGGTGGAAATTCTTATAGATTTTCACAAACTACGATTTTGCATTTGATCGTTTCATTTGTTCAAACGTTTCATTTAGACTGCAATTTTTATTTGAATGTTGTGACCGCTATCATAAAATTTACGATCAATCTTGAAGCATCGTTGGAAGAATGCTTTAAAAATTTTATTATGTTCCTTAGTTCGGTGATCTGAATATTCCAAGGTTTGTGACGTTTTTGCTGAAGTAAGTTGTTCCACAAAAGATCGTTTTGCTTCAACATGCACCAACACTTTACATAAATCACAAAGTGAATTTCCCTAAAAAAGTACAGGCCAGTGGTGATAATAATTAAATATCGTCCCACGGGCCAAACATCACTCATTTGCGGCCCTGAATAAACGAAATCATGTGTCCATTTTAGTGAGAATCTTAGAGGTTGCGAAAGCGCGCAAAAACAAAACTGGTCTCACGAGAACATCCATTGATACTATTCAGTTTTCGAGGAAATTCCAACCTAGTGATTTTCTAGATCATCTGTAACACAAGTGTTGCTGGCTTTTAAGAGGGATTGGGAAACTAGAAGAATTACAAACATTACTAAGCAGCACAAAACACTTAGAAAGTAACTTTTTACTTTTATGGCACACAAATTTTATCCTGCCGTGGACTTGCCATCAGTGGCGCAATCAAGCCGAGATGTGAGCCCTCACACCCCTCGTGGCACTCCGAAAGGACTGCAAAGAGAAAAACGAGTATAAATGAGACTTAACAAATATATATTCAAATTTAAAAACATGTTTTTATAACACTTCATAAAGTTTGAGAGGCGGACGTTGTCGGAAAAGTGTCGCATGTACACGGGCTGCTCCAGATCAACATCGTCAGTCGGGCTCATCGCGGGATTTATGTTGACTGACACTGAACGCAACGGTTCGCGGCTTGCATTACTGAAAATTCCATTTGCTCTCATTCTCGCTGGCACTACCGTTGCTCTGTGATGTTAGCTGCGCAACAATGAATGAGAAGTTCTCGTGAGAACTCCATTGTTCCGTGATATACGTCACAGAGCAACGATAACGCCAGTTAGTCCTCTGCGTAATAGCCTTATTCATCTTAGCCCGAGTTACTGGATACTTTATTGTCCGTTTGAAATTATTCTCGAATGAGAAATATCCATTTCATGGGAATTCAAACCCAATGTTCTATGCAAATCCATTGCTTCAAAAATATTCAATCTGATATGAATTATATTTTTAAAAATACTTAATTGCAGAGGGCAGCACATGCTCCAACAGACGAGCACGAGTAAAGCGCGAGCAAACGAAGTCGAACAAATGCCCACTGCGGACGATATTTTCTCATTCAGGTTACCTGCAACATGAATGTGAAAGGCCAGCCATGGAACGAAAGTGCATGAACAGTAACAAGGTCTAATGAAAATACCTCGAGTTAACAACCTTAATCAGTAAAGTCGGTGTTGGCACAAATACACAAAGGAAGCAAGCTCCCGCTCTACATTATAAATCGTAATTGAAGACTCGGGCTGAGTTCCAGGGATACTACATGAAAAATTCAATAAAAAGCCAAAGAATGCTAAAAAGAAGACAGAAAAATGCCAAATCGACTGTGTAAAGGCCAGAAAAAAGCCAAAGTTTATTTGCTGTATTGCCATTCCTTTGTCACATAAAAACATCTAAATTACAAGAATATCAAAGAAATATTTTTTTCGCAACTAAGATTAAATCTTGGTTGGCATTGTGCTGGACCACTGATCTTCCCACTGACTTTTCATAGTTCGTGAAATTAAACACTTTGGGCAAAATGGTGCCACAGTTTGCACACTGATGCATCAGCAGTTTTCTGCATCAAAGTCTCTCCCATTCACTCCTATACTGTCAATCAGAGTCATAAGAGCACTTCCATTTCGACGTAAATATCGCATTTCTATCGCGACGACGCAGACCTGTCTGCAAGCGCTGAGACTGTTTAGTGCTTACAACACAATAAGCACTATACGGTACATTTCCAATATTTATGCAAAAACTCAATCTCCAACCTATAGCACCCATCAAATATTACGAATATCATACTGCGGGCGTCTGATACAGTATTTCTCACAAAAATGTTGCAAATGTGTTGCCGAAAAAATGAAATAGCAATATTTTCCTTCATAAAAACCTATTTCAGCATAAAAAAATGCCGAAAGAGAGGCAACAGGCCAAACTCATAACCAACTTGAAACGAGGCCAAATTTCAGAAATTTGAGCCAATATGGCAAACCTGCGGAGTTCTAGTGACAGAATTACAACTGCAGATGGGCTAGAGTTCTGCACGGGTGGAAATTTTTTGTCCGCTCCCGCAAAATTTAAACCCGCCCCGTACCCGCACGAGTTTGAAAAATTTTGCCAACTCTCGTCCCGCACTCGCACACGTCTAGACCATAGAAGTCTCCTAATCCCCGCCCGCCCCGCACCCAGCACTTTTTCGGTCTCAAACCCGCACTCGTCCGAAAACTACTAAAAACAAAAGTAGGGCTAGTTTTGATGCAATAAAATCGTGAGAAATATGCATTTGTTTTTAACAAAAGTTGCATTTATGCGCAAGCATTTTAAACGACAGTGATTTACTCAAGCGTTTTATTTACATATAATGCTAAATATTTCCAAATATTATCTGGGGAGAAATGGTGATCTTTTACCAAAAGTCTGCGTAGCATTCTAAAACTTCGCTCCAGAGTGCATGAAGTTGCTTGACAATTTAACAATTTGGCCTACAGTTCTGGACTGATATTTGTTTTGCCGGGTCATTGCTACAAATGCTTTTAGGTCATTATTCAGTTCGAATCGGTTATCAAAGAGAACAGAACCATACTGAAATAGTTCTAAAGCTTCTTTTTTCAATCATACTTTTGCATTTTGCGCAGTAGGCCTACTTGATAAAAGTTGCAGAAATAATTTGCATGTAAAAAAGGAAAAAGTTGCAGTATAAGATTCCTGCAACCAGCTCATCGTACTACATAAATTCTGAGTAGGCTATTTGAGAAGCTGTTGAAAGCTGGAAAAAAAGTTGAAAAACTTGCGCTACTCATAACGCCTGAAGACATGTTCAACAAACAGCAAAATCAAGCTACTCATTATTTTTCATTGACAACCAAACCAAAACATTTCCACAGATCTGGTCTTTCGCAGTCCACAGATTTGAGGTGATAAAAAACACGTTTCAGTCCAGTTGTGACTAGCTGTGCGTTAAGCGCTGTCTTATCCATTAAGAAGGGCTGCTAAACTGAGTTATTCCTCACCAAGTACGACGGTAGCATCGGAAAATGTTCGCTTGCCCACCACATGGCAAGAGTCTGAGCCGATGTTTCGCAACAATGGGTTGTTACATCACAATATAGTAATCGCTATAGGCCTACTGTCCTAAACGCAATGCTGGTAAACAATTCTAGTACTATACATCCACGTGTTTTGCGATTTTTGAGCTGATTAAGTTCATGCGCTTTGGCTCAACACTCAGTTACCCGCACAAAGAATTTCTCACCCCCACCCCCCACCCGCACCAAGTACAACCTGCTCCCGCCCCGCAGCAAGTTCAACCCGCACCAGTACGCAAAGCAGTGCGGATTCCCGCACCCGTCCCGCAAATGCAGGAACCTGCAACACGCGCGGGTAAACCGCCCTGCGGAGGACTAGCATGGGCATCGATTAACCGAAACGTTTTTCTCTGAACTTTCTAAGCCTTCTGAAATTTCTCTGAACCAAATTGCTCTGTGTAATGTGTTACAATGCACCTCTAACCGCATTGCTGATAAATATGTGCTTTTGATAAGGTGAATGTATATTGTGGTAATCTCATTTGCGTTGTGTGCGTAATTTCTTTGGTGGCTTACTACGAGGTACAACGATCAGCGAGAGTTGTTGAAGGTCTGACTGCAGTGTTGGTTCCAGTGCTAAGATGTCGACATTTCTGAGATATTTACTATTCATGTTTTCAACAGTAAGCCAACTTGTCTGTCCAGCAAACATTAGACGTGAGTATGAAACCGAAAATATTGCAATGGGACCACATGTATTATTGTTGTAGAATGTTCACAACTACAGTATATAACTATACATTATGTCGTTTAGACATTAGTAATAACTTCCTTAATAGCATCTTTCATAATTATAGTTACGGATATACAGTACGTTGTTCGTGCTCTGCATGACAGCAAGAATTTTATTTCAACTGACTTAATTTCCCTGCTGCTCTGTTGCTTCTTACCATTGGCTACTAAATAAAAGTTATCTGAATAGGTTAGTTACACGCCGTCTATCAAAGAAAATGAAAGATATCACCAGAAAAGACCTAAAGTTTTGTTTCTATTTACAGTAATGCGAAGCCTGCGCTGTTTGCACACTAATTTCCTCTTTTTATTAGATCTTCAAGAATTCAATTGTCATGTAAGAAGTGTTGCCAAAAAGGCTGAGTTGGGCTGGCCTTATGTTCTTTCATGCAAAGAGGTTCGACAACGATTTCAAGGATTGCAGGTAATTTCCGGCCTGTGCTTTGTTAGAATTAGCCACATCACCTGAAGAACTTGATCGCGCGCATTGTGACAATAAACGAACGCTTGACACTGTATAGTATCTGCAAACTACGTCTAGCAATCAAGGCACTTTGCCAGCATTTGTTAAATCACAGTACAGTTGTAACGCAATATTGTTTTAACTTTAAAAATGTCATCATTCCTCATAGAGTGAAATTACCAATTCTGCATCGAAAACGATGAATACCGTAAAAATTTCTTTTGACAAAGATTTCACGACATCACGGTACATTTGCCATCGGCGATGCTTTTTAAATGAAATTAATATTTTGTGCTGGCTATCATCATGCGCGCAATTTTGTTGGAAAATGTTGAGGAACAGCTTGGTGTGAAACCAACATAGTCATCGGGTCGATGCAGAAGTGACGTTTTATAAATACAAACTCTCATTCTTGTTTTTAGAGGTGTTTTGAAAGCAACAGTAATTACGCATTGCTGTATCCTTCCAGATCATTTACAAATTAATATGTTTAAATCTGTTACTGGACATGGCACTAAGTTCAGCAACGTGATCAGCATTCCAAACTTTGATAAACGTACAGCGTGATCACATATGACGGCATCTGCTGTTACAAGTAAAGTCACTAGATTGGCAATGAATAATGTCAACATTCAAGATTAGCCTACAAATGATATTGATAGGCTACTAATTGAAAATTTTGTTAGTCAAAAAATAGCTTGTTTGGCTTGTTTGCACACGTATAAAATATTATTTCTCCTAGACTTCATTAACAACAAGCTACCGTTACATGCATGTAGAATCATACCAGAACTTGCATTTAGAAATACCTAAATACTTTTCTTCTGCACTCATTCACAGTTACAAATTTTTCAACAATTTTTCCTGATTTTACCAGTTTCAGCTTTCTCTTTTCGTATGGCATACTATCACATAGTTTAGTCCACCCTGCGACATCGTAGACCGCAGCCATGTCTTCAGCCTCCGAAGAGCACGCAATAACCGTTCGGCAGTGCCTGAGCTGCTTGGTGATACCAGCAAGAACCTGAGAAGTTTTTCTGCCTGACGAAACAACCTTCACGCCCATTTTTCCATAGACGCGAAAATCTTTCTATGCTCACCAACACTCGTCCCAGTGATGCCGCTTAACTCAGTCTTTTCACAATCAATATCTTCAGATTTAACATCAAATTTTAATACAGAAGATGACATTAACCGCAAAGGTTTCATTCTAAGAGTTATACTTGCACAAGTACACGAAAATATATTTGAGATTAAACAGAAATCAATATGCACAACCGCGATTTGGAAAAAAAAGTACCAAGTTTCACCTCCATTAACACGAAAAGAATGTCCAGCAAGAATAGGTGTTACGTATCTGTAAGACAAATGTTTTGCATTGGATGAAAACATTGTTGAATTGTGCTGGGTTTGATTAAACTCAGGTAAATCAGATGGCTTAGAAACTCATGTATTCAGCATAGTACAAAGTGTAAGAGTCACTGAATACATATATCTTTCCGATTGGTTGGTCACTATTGTCTCGATATTACAAGAAGTGAAGCTAAATGTACAGGCTATCTTTATTTCCTTGGCAAGTCCCTACGTTTTAAGCTATAAGTCTATATATATCTAAGTCAACACTTCTCCAACGTTTCGATTGAAATCCTGTTCAGGCTACTAATCGTTGAAGACAGTATTTTGCAAAACTGCCCATCTTTAAAACGCTAAGTCTTCATAATAGTGCGGCTTTTTGTCTTTGGAAAAAACTTTGCAGGTATTACGCACTTGCATCTTTAAGTTTTACGCTGTCTGTTTCTGAGTACGTGACAACCAACGTTACAGCAAACTCAGTTACATTTCTGGACGCAACAAATCATGGTTGTACTGTTGTCTCTCACACTTGCAGCTGTTAAACTCTGATTGTTTCAAGTCAATGACCTTTCTTACAGTATGCCGCACAGGGCAAAGCGTCGGACAGGAGTAGTCTTTCACGGTCTCTAGAAACTTGCAAAATGCCAAAAATCATATATTCGAAGCTAAAATTTATAAAAAATATCAGAATCAGTGAAACCACATACAACTCTCTTTCAACATCAATTTGGCTATGTGCAATATCTATCATGAATGACTCTTCACAGAAAACGTGACAAATGTCACTTTTATTTTTGAAATCTCTCCAAATACCAAACCTGAAGAGAAAAATGGGGGACATGGTATATTATATTTCCAAAGTCTAAAAAAGTGGGGAGACACGTCCCCGGTGTTCCCATCCTAGCATGGCTATCATTGATATGTTTTTATTTCTGAAGGCTGCATAACGGGCACAGAAACTTTCAAACGTTTCAAATTTTGCCCACATCGACAAGTGACAGAAATAAATTCCGCATGCGCAAACTTTAAAATGGTGCTACAACTTCACTGTATTAGTTTTGCAATGAAGAAAGATTTAACAAATACACGTTTATAGCATTGCTTTGCATCAGGTTAGGAAACATATTTAATTCAAAGCTTCAACACTGTCCCTTAAAGGAGAGATTCCTGTCTTCAATTTGCTTTTTTTTAAAACCAATGTTTTATTTGCCTTTCCCCTTTAAATGCCGCGAAAGCGGACCAATTGCCTGGGCAAATAACTGAACAACTGCTATCGTTTGCTTTGTTGTGGGAAAGCTTCTTCAAATTTCACCATTTTCGCAAAACGTTCGTTTTGGTGCAAACTGACAGTAGATTATTTTCTGACGTCTTTGTTACTGCAAAATATTGACAAATCAAAAATGTATCGCTGCCGGCTTATTTTTCATTTGTGCCTTATTTTCCATAGTAAATAAATGCAAAGCTGCTTTCTAAAATTAAGAAAATCATTGTTTTTCGTTTATCTTTCGTAAATTTTCAAACGCCAGAGTTGGTCTTGCTTCAAACTAAAAAACATCAAGAATTTATTTTCTGTTCCAGCTACTATTTTATTTCGGTATGTCATATATTTTCACGTAATTGAAATTTGCTTTTTCAATGAGATGTAAACTGTGAAATGAAACATCACTATGATAGGATGCAATGACTACTGTGAGATTTGTTTTTACAAATGAGAAAGGTTTTTAAATAGAACAATTTTTCCCAATCCCAGTTTTTTTCTGATTTTTGTAGACATGTAAGATTTTAGATATGTTTTCCATAAACTTATTGCAGTTCGTTGCTTTGACTAGAAAACATCTTTATTTGTATTTTTCAAGCGAAGTTGTTATCAACTGCTCTTTTGTAAGAAACTACCGGATAATTCTTGCATTTTTTATGACACAGGAGACAAGTATAAGAACATGACAATTTTGTGACGAATAGATTTTGTCTGGTGAATGAAACAAGAAATTTCCTTTCACGTTCATTCTAAGCGGAATCACTGATTTGTTCGTTCAAGCGTGCAACCAAAATTATTGCGGATCAAAATAGGCTTGAGTTTAAATACTATACATTAAAATTCACTTCCGTTTAGAGCTTCGATGATAAGACTCAAAAGAGCATTTCAATAATGGAAAAATGATTGTATTTTAAAGAATACGTTCTGCAGTTTATATTCCATTGATGTTTTAAAACGTTCTTCAGTAGGTTTTGTCTCCAGGCGTTTATCAACAGACTGTTTTTGTCGTTTACATGTGATATTGTTATTGTAACCCTACAGCGTTGCATAATTTACGATGGCGAAGGTAACGAATTGTATAATCGTACATCGAAGTCGCGTCGGCGTCTGGGAACGTTGAATTTGGCTGAAATCACAGAACGCGACAGGAATTTCTACGTAGCGGTAAGACTGTGGGAGTTACAATGTCGGATCATCTGGTTTATACATGTAAAGGTCTGGTTTCTCTGCTTCTTTGCTTTTATTTTAAAACTCGAACTATACATTTAGAGCATCGCTCTGGAATATACAAGCTGTTTCGTTTTAATTGTATTTTACTCTGTCTGCTCTTTTTCTAAGACTGTACTAACACTACTTCCTAAAACACAAATCACTGTTACTGATTTCTGAATCTCACTTATTAAC
>JGI24159J19872_10002286_pt1 | contig 22631 bp, 21 predicted proteins | sample Ectturendosymbi4_FD_19872 | JGI IMG/M metagenome (IMG submission 19872) | reverse complement strand
TTCCAGTAAAAACTTCAGCGAAATACTACCACCTAACGGTTGGCGCCCAGGGCCAGGCAAAGTGGGCCAAGGTGGCCAAAAAGCCCTCCACTTATGACGTCACTCACAAAAAAACCGCACCCCGCAAGCAAAAATTTTTTTTCGAGTGCAGACGAGAAGACTTGCTGCATCTTTTGAGACTTTTACCGGGTTTGTAGAGCATACCGGACTGGAGAAATTCCCGCGCAAAGCCACGTGCGTTTAGGCGTTTTTTCTTGAAAATCCCCGAATCCTAGTGGACGCCAAAGAGTTAATTGCCCCATTTAATTGTTATCCCTTGTTTATTAAAACTTCATAACTGTTGCTGTTTCTGTTGCTTTGAGTTAAGTTTCATGCAGAAAATAAACAGCACTGGAAAAACTTTTAGACTAAGTGGTCCAGTTGAGAACCTGTTGGCAGGTGGTTAGTTTCAACAATTTTGGTACTACATGTTTTGCCCTCAAAATGTGCTTGACACCAGGTCATTTTTGTACTTTTTTCATATTTTTGCCAGTTACCTATAACATGTTGTGATTAAAGCAGAAGCAAGTGCTTCAATTACGTAATCTGTTTTTTTTCTTTTCACATTCATTTCCAAAATTTTGATGTAAAGGATAGACATTTCCTATACACATTTCCTGAAAAAAAAATATATTATGGCCGGTATCCCAAAAAATTTTTTGTTGAGAAATGTATTGGTATATAACCCCATACCTGTTCCATACAGATCAAATATGTGTGCATATAATATAACCCTGCACTGAAAATGTTAAAGGTTTGAAGTTGATGGCTGAGTTATAACATATTTTTTAGTTATGATGAAGTTGAATGTAACAAAATTATGTGTATATGAGTTTTGAAGTCTGCTAGATATTCAGCATAGTTGTACAGAAATGCTTTCGATTAGGTGACATTATGTGATCAAATGCTTAACATAAGCCTAAACAGATTATATTAGGGTGAAGTTGTTTTTATGTCTGCAGCTGTGAAGCAGTGTTTGTGATTAAGCAACTGAAGTCCGTGCTAATGATGCTCCTATAGTTGTGCATTGTCATGATTGTCTGGCTTATGTTTTATTATATGGTCGATAATATCGACAGACTTTGTATACATAAACCACATACATCAGTGGTTAATTGTTCATAATGGAATCAGAACTCAGTTGTCTTGTTGTTTAAATTTGGTCATGAAATGTATAAAGTGTTCCTTGTTCAAAGTAGAAGTTGTAAAAAAAATAAAACCTTTCAAAAGAATGTATGCATTCCTGTAGCATATGAAAGCATGTTAGTCATAAGATATTTTGAAGTAGAACTTGGACACCTGGGTAGATAAGTGCAAAATAAGTCCAAGTCCTTGAATTTAGTAAGGTGGTTACATAGTTATGATGAAAGGTCTATATGTACAAATAAAACTTTGAGTAATTGTAAGTACTTAGCTTATTGAGGCCACATCACCAGTTAAACACTAAGCTCAACTAATAAGAACATAAAAAGTAAAAAATAGTGTGATCTAGACGTTCGATTTGAGAACCAGTGATTAAGTGGATATGAAATATACTTGTAGTATGCTACAGTATAGTGTCAGGAATTAGGCTTCATTAATGGCTGTGTTCAAATAAGTTTGGTATTTGTCTAAGTTATACCAAACGGTTTTCACTGATATTTCAAACATATCTGCTGAATTCATTTATTATTTTCTATCACCATAAGATAGTTTCTTTTGTGCAAATATGTAGCAAATTCTTATTGTATAAACACACATATGTGCTAACTGGCATCTGTGTTTTTATTTAATATAGATTTCATTTTAGTAAATAAAAGAATAAAAAAGACTTTAAATTTGTTTAATTTTTATTGGTTGCTTGAGCATGCCTTTTCAGTAAAAAGATAGCTAATTTAGCAATGCTTCATAGTTTTAAGTATTGGTTGAAGGCAGGGGTCTTAAACATGTGGCCTGTACCGCATGTTGGCCAATGAGCTTATGATACTTTTTCAGAATTTTCAAGTAAGTAACATTTACGTGATTTAGTTATTCACTGGTGTTTAAAAGTGCTCAGCTAGCTATCAAGTGAACAAGTTTCTTTTAGGCAACAGAGATGGCTAGAAATGACTTGCCTGTAACTCATACCTTTTGCAGGAAATAAGATGTAAAAGCTGTTTCTAATAAGTTTCAGGTGCCACCATTGTTGCATCTGCGCCATAATGTAGCCCTCAGGTTGCTTTATTAGTCCTAATTTGGCCCTCAGTGCAATTTGAGTTTGAGACCCCTGGTTTAAGGTGTGCTTCTACAGGGTGTGGCGCCCCTGCCCAACCGAGCCATTTTTTGTGTTGTCTACAATTTATATCAACTGAATACCAACTAAAAACTCAGAAAAAGGTAGAACAATATGATATGCTTTTGAGTACTTTTTTCTTTTGTAAACATTTCTGCAATGTTGTAATTTGATTTGAATTCTTTTTTTAGGGATAATGATGCTTGTCATGTTTTACTCCGTGGAAGGTGTGAAACAAAAATGAGTTGCATGCATCATAATGGTATGATAGTTTATCAAAGCTTCTCTCTTTCAATGCAGGATTTGCAAGTGTGAATGTTAAGGTCAAACATTTTGATACTGTTAAAGTGACCAAAGTGGCAATCACTGAAGAACAACAAAAGAAATATGTCTGTGGCATTTGTTCCCCAAAGTGCACGGAATCCAAAAATGCTAGTCAATCAAGAAACTATACAAAAACTCTTGGATGAAAATTGTCATCTGATACAATGCATATCAGAATACCAATCTAAAGGCAAACTTCAAGAATGTTCACAATATCAACAAGTTTTGCATCGAAACCTTGTTTGGTTGGCCACTGTTGCTGACTCCAATCAACCTGGTTCACAATCGTCAATGTTGGCTGGCTCAGCACCAGATGCAAAAGATGCACTCCCTGCTACTGGACGAACAGCAACACCAGACCCAACCACTGGCATGATGCAGCAAACATTGAAACCTTCCATTCCAAACCTTTTTCCGTCATCAGCACCAAGTGCACCGGCAGTTCAACAACCAGTCTATCAACAGTCAAATCCTGCATACACTACCACAGTACATCAACAGTACCAGTTACCACATCAAACTGCAAATGTCAGTTCTTCAAGTGTGGTGCCAAATGCAGGTGTGCCCTCTCAGCCCCAACCTCCATCGCAGCATCAATTGCCACCCCAGCCAAGTATAGCTCAACCAATGAATGCACCTCACATGTCATACAGCATGCAGCATCAAAATCATCCTCAGCAAAGTCCTTACACATCACAGCCTCAACCACCTTATTCCAGCTACCAACAGCCTCCTACCATATCTGCTGCTGGACAAGCTCAGGCTCCATATGGACACATGCAGCCACCACCTCCCCCCCAGCAACCTCAGCAGCCGTACCAACAACCAGCCCAGTATCCACCACAAGGACAGTACAATATGTACCCTCCTCATCAGTGACTGTACCTCACAGATTTGTTATTGCGCTCATTACAGTTGTTACCAAAGAATGTGTCAATTTTCCTAACTTGTTGTTTGATGCTGCTGCTTTTTCTATACATTGGTTATGTTTGTGGCGTAGATCTGCATTTCATTTCATTGTCTCAGCATTGTGTACATACTTTGCTATCATGCATGCAGGGTTATGTGATGACTGGATTGCATATGTTGACAACCATCAACTACAAAGCACAATTTTCAAAGACCTATCTTTGCATATTCTTGGTGATGACTACCAAGCAATGTGTCAGGTAATATTTTTCCTTGCCTTCAAAAGTGCCCAGATTACTTTGGGATTGTTGGTGCTATGGAACACCAATGTTTAATGATGTATACAGTATTTTCTTCTGTTATGCTGTAGATTGTATCACTGCCATGCAGATTGTGCTGGGCAAAATATGCTGACACCAGTCAAACTAGGTTTGCTGATGAAACTGGTTATGAGATGATTTGTAACAACTAACAAGCATTTAATTTTTCTTAACTACTGAATAATGCATATATTTTGATAAAACTAATGACCCACAACAAGTTTAAATGGGCAAGTAACACTTCAATGTGAATTCTGCTCAATGATGCAGCAGGCGTGGGATGGATTTTGGATTTTTGTTTACAAACCAATGGCTAGACGCAAATTTGAATAACGCAAAAAGTACTTGTCTGAATGACCTCAAATTTTCATGTACGACTGATATTTACAAGAACATTTGTGTAAAATTTGGTTGAAAAAGACCAAGCATCAGAAAACTTATTTGGTCCGGTGCAACAACCTGCTGTTGCAAATTTCTTAAGTAGGCTAAGCGCGTTGCTAGCAACGTGCAGCAACAGCAGTCTGATGCGCTAGGAGCAGAGTTCAGTTGTTCTATTAAAAAATTAATAACTTGCAAAATTCTTGATGGATTGAACTCAAATTTTCTTGTAATGTGTAATGATTAGAAAAATATTGTGGTAAATTATGGTTGCAAAAAAATTAGTTTAAAAAAGTTGTGGTGCTTTACAGAACAACTGCTCAACCCTGCTGAATAGGATGATGTTTTGTAGCCTACGTGTGTCTGTATTTTTGACTGAAAATTTTCGGAGATGATGTGTATAGGTATGAAGATCATATGTGTAAATTTTGTTTGCATAAATACATGTACAAAAATAGCTGTCCTGTTACACGCAACAACTGTCAGGATCTAAGTGTTTTGCAAAAAGTGTTATAGCCTAGGCCTAGCCAAATGTTGCTGAATACCAAACTGTATAACTAAAAAAGTTCTTGCTCATATTACTCGAAATTTTCAAGGGTTATGCGGGTAGGTACATGGAGAACATTATTGTAAATTTTCACTGGAAACAAATGAGTACGATAAACGTTAATGTGTTTTATGAAAGAACTGTTAGTACCTAACTTTTTTTAAAAAGTCTTGTAGTCTTGGCCAAGCCAAATGTTTTGATGCCCAACTTTACAACTCAAAAAGTTTTCGGTCAATTTGTGTCAAATTTTTAGGATTCGTGTGTCTAGGTATGAAGAACATTTGTGCATATGTTTGTTGCAAAAAAACAAGTATGAAAAAAGTTATCAAGTTGCAAAGTGAATGACATGTATGTATTAGAGTCCTGCGCGGGGCAGGTTAACCCGCGCGGGTTACGGGTACCCGCATTTGTGGGGCGGGTGTGGGAACCCGCACTGCTTTACGTGCGGGTGCAGGTTGAACTTGCTGCGGGTACGGGGTGGGCGGGGAATGAGAAATTCCTCGTGCAGGTCAAAGCACATAAACTTAATCAGCTCAAAAATTACAAAACACGTGGATGTACTGAAGTTGTTTGGCAGCATTGCGCTTAGGATAGTAGGCCCGCAGCAGTTATAACATTATGATGTAACAACCCATTGTTGCGAAACATTAGCTTTTGCTCTTGCCTTGTGGTGGGCAATTGATCATTTTCCAATGCAACCATCGTACGTGGTGAGGAATACTTCAGTCTAGCAGCCCTTCTAAATGGATCAGACAGCGCTTAATGCACAGCTAGTCACAAGTCACAATTGGACTGAAACGTGTTTTTTATCACCTCAAATCTGTTGACTGCGGAAGATCAGGTCTGTGGAAAAGTTTTGGTTGCCAATGAAAAAATGAATAGCTTGATTTTGCTGCTTGTTAGCCTTGTCTTCAGGCGTTATAAGTCGGGCAAGTTTTTGCAACTTTTTTACAGCTTCCTAAATACGTACTCAGAATTTATGTAGTACGATGTTTTAGGCTGGTTCCAGGAATTTTAGAGGGTGACTTGTTTCTTTTTTATATACAGCTTTTCCTGCAATTTCTATTAAGTATTTTGCAAAGTGTAGACATTTGATTAAAAAAACATGCTTTAGAACTATTTCAGTATAGTTCTGTTCTCTTTGATAACCGAAAAAAAATAGTGACCTAAAAGCAATTGTAGAAATGACCCGGTCAAACATCAGTCCGCAACTGCACGCCAAATTGTTAAATTGCCAAACAACTTCATGCCAAAGTTTTTAGCAAAATGCCAAGCAACTTCATGCACAAGTTTTAGCATGCTATGCAAACTGTTGGTAGAAGATCGCCATTTATCCCCACGTAATGTTTGGAAATATTTAGCATTATATGTAAATAAATCGCTTGAGTAAATCACTTTCGTTTAAAATGCTTATGGACAAATACAACGTTTTACTGCAAATTTTGTTAAAATTAATGCGTACTTCTCACGATTTTATTGCAACAAAAACTTGCCCTAGTTGTGAGTTTTTAGTAGTTTGTGGACAGCTGCGGGTTTAAGACCGAAAAAGTGCGGTGCGGGTTGGGTGGGTGTGGGTTGGAAGTGTGCGGGGCGGGAGCGGGCAAGATTTCTCAAATTCGTGTGGGGCGGGTGCGGACAAAAAATTTCAACCCGCGCAGGACTCTAGTATGTATGTTGTTCTGCACCTGGCGCATTTGAACGAAAGGCATATATCAATCCACACCAAAAGTGTGAATTAATTATGCTTTCTTTTTTATAGTGTAAATTTTCTGAATGCATGCCAATGCCTAACTGACTTCATGAATACATTTAAGTTTCATACCTATGTGTATAAATTTGATTTATCAGTTTGGTCTCAATAGTCAAAGATTTGATGGGTATGCAATTTATTTTTTCTTTGCCACCAAGGTCATTGCATGGATAGCTTTCATGGAATGGCAGTCATCCAAAGGTTTGCTAAATAATTATTTAAAAAGCTTCTATATATAACTTGCTGGTGGAAGCCCATAGAAGTAAACACCTGATGTACAAAAACAAAGTACTGGAGTTATTTTCTTGATGTTACCATGTGTATACCTTTATAACCAGTTATGGTGAAACTTTCTGGAGACCCTGAGTCTGGTGTGAGCTTATGTTTTCACTTAAAAACCATGCTGTTGACTATAAATAGGTTGTGACATACTTTGGCCAACACCAGGCAATAATACTATAACATGGTCATATTTATAGACAGGAGTGCAAAGACCATATCACTTGGTTTTAATTCAGATAGTAAGCATGTCATTTGCTTCTTTTTCAGCATTGCCATTGAGATTTTTCAAGTGATGTTTGTTGCAAATGACATTAATACAATTGACTTGGTGCAATTTTGACTACGCATGATTGCGCAATGTGGTATATATGACAGAACTGAAGTACTGTTGCGATCGGAGGGTCTAGGCAAGCTTACTAAGCTTCTCACTGTGGCAGCAAATAACAATAGAGATCGCCTGACAAGGTCACTCTATTACTACTTGTTAGTGACGCATACATATAAGTGCTATCCTTAAGCGCACATCCCATTTGTGGTGAATTTCACTTTCAATGTTGTGCCGAACAAGCAGCCTCAAAATAACCAGAAATGTTGAAACTGACTTTTGCCTCAGACAGTCAGTAACTTGTTTTATGCTCTAGTGCAGTTCCAAACTATTTCCTCTTTTTGGACTGCTCATTGTGTTAAGTTTCTTCTGGAAAACCCCAACTGCAAATTTGTTTAGCTTAGGAAAATGCAATATCTCCAAAGCTTGAAGTGGGCTGAATTCTGATTTCAGACTCAGAATGATCCCGCTGAAAGTATCTAATTTCCTAACTTTCCCAACACCAAAGTACTGTTGCAATTGCTGACTTATTTGATACCAAAGTGCTGTCGGCCAGAGATGGGCAAAAAGCAGAGTTGTGGAATGTGCGGAATGTGTGGAATGTGCGGAGTGTGCGGAGCAGACGCTGCAGGTTCTGTGCGGCGGAGGAGTTTCAGTCTTCAAGAAACATTCCTGTTTGTTTAGACGGAGTTAACTTTGAAATTTTCGAATTTGTTTGGAGCAGATGCGGAGCAATTATTCTTGGAGTTTTGGAGTCACAAAACAAAAACAAGGTTATGTCCGCATCTATTGCCACTCAGTGTTACCATGCGAAAAAGCTGTAACTCCCAGGTTCCAGTTTGGATGCCTACTCCATTTATTTCATTTTTTTATCACAAGCAAAATTTTTCTGTCATATTTCTATAATTAATTGAGGAACAGAAAGGTCTTCCTGAATCAGAAATTCACTCTGAGTGGATGCATTATTAAAGAACTGCATTAGTGTGCAATAAACATGGTGTTTTGTGCAAAGACATTTCGAAGTCCGTTCACTGAGATGGCACCTGTTCTGTTATAAATTGATTTAACCACATGTTATTCCTTATTCGAATACTAATTTGTGAAATCCATGCAGCGTTGATGACAGTTGCATTTAACTTTTGCAGTGCCTAAACTGGTTTCTAGGCGAAGAGGTCGTACCAGTCCAAAGCCCAGCCTGGCTGAAGTGCGAACGCAAAATCGTGGTGACGCGCAGAGACAAGACCCAGGTTTTTCTTGCAGTGCCCGAGAACTTTATAATTCCTGTGAAGCAAGACTTCGCTTCGCTGGCGGACGTAGCTTCCTACCTTGCGAAGTGCTCCGAAACTTCTCCGAACGACAACGATTCCACGGTAATCAATTGTCCGTCTTAAGCAACCGGTACTGTGCAGCGCACCTTTTTGTTTCCAGCAGTTAAATCGCCGCTATCTTTTAAAATGTTCAATCTTTTTGTTTAATAGAGCGAATCGCACGATCGGCTTTCTTCGAGAGACGCTGCTGCTTCTTCCGGAATTGAAATAACGACGAACAAACCTGTCGTGAGCAAGAAGTTCAAGGTCAGCGTCACTTGCGACTGGACACTGGATGGCGCGCGTTGTGAACATAAATTTCAACCGTAGCGATGCCACTTCCGGAGTAGCTTTTTTCGGATGCGATATTTTCATTTACTTAGCTGTTGCTTAATGCAAAAGCCTGACATCTTCAGCTTCTGAGTGGCTGTTTTCAGTAATGTGAATGTGACGCATGACACCCCGGTCAGTTTTTCATATTGCGCTTTCTGTGAAGCTTGTGCGTCTTTTTCTGTAAAGCTTCCAGGTTTTTCTGTAAAGCTTGTGAGGATCAATAAATTTTGATGCCCATTGTGAATGAGCGATGGACGTTAACGCGTCCAACAGCTGACCGGCCTTCTTCCGTTGAAGCCGAAATAGCTTTTGTAAACAATGTTTTGAGTAGATCCACAACCGGAGGCAACAAACGTCTTGCCCGGATACCCTTCCTCCCATCCTGAACTATGGGCGATTGGTCGGAATTCATGTATTTGCAAAATTCTCTGAGCCTTCGTCAATCCCCCGAAATCGTCTTTGACCATGTCATGTTGGTTGCCGCTGTGCGCCTCGACACGTTTGCTTGAAACAGCAAGATTATTTTTGCAGATATACGTCCACGGCGAATGCACCCGCGCCGTCAAATCAGACTCGGAGGCTTTCGAACGCTTTTTAAAGACCATCTACGATTGCCACGCGCCGATTGTCGTTTACGTTGTCAAGTCGCCCGACCTCACGCAGCAAAACGTCACAGACCTGAAATTCCTGAAAAAGTTCCTGAAAAACAGTCACATCCTGCTCTGGCACAGAAACAATGAAAAGCGCGCGAAAGCAGCGCGCAGTTCCGGCGATCTCTCATTGTTCTGCCCGAGTTGCGCTTTGAACGATCCCGCGACGGCAGCCGCCGGCGTCGTTGTCTCGGCAACGAATCGCCGGAAATGCGATCGCGGAATCGCCCCGTTGACCGCCGAGCAGCGCTCGGCGGTTTGCAACGGTTCGGCCCCCGAGAGCGCCCTGATCGCCGGCGGCGGCGGCGGCAGGCTTCTCAAGCAAATGGAAGGACTCGGTTTCGCGTTGTGCGAGGATCCGCACGACGGGTCGTTTTGCGAACTTTGCGCGAACGTCCAGGACTACCCGGAGTCCCAGCAGTCGGGTGATTACGCTCAGTGTTTCCTGCACAACTGCCTGTGTCCGGCGTTCCAAACGCCGTCGAACGCCGTTGCGTTAATTAAGACCGTTGCGCAGCAGCGCCTCGCCAACGCTGCCAGTGCGCTTCACAGGTGAGATGTGCTTTTGAAACAAGAGGGAAATGCTAAGCTGTCGTCTCGTATTTTTCAAAGAAAGCGAGAACCCCGATATTGTGCAGACTTCTTTTCCGAACACGCCGTGGCCCGTAATCTAGAAAAGTAGTTCGTAGTGAAAATAATTTTATCTCATATGAGGATTGTATACAAGTTCATTCAGTATTAAGTAGCTAAGCTATCTGAACGTGGGCGCCCACAGGCTATTACTGTGGGAAACCTCGCAATTAGAAATTTCCTACGAGAGCTAGGAACAGAACCTGATAAGCAATCCAGTTCCGGCCTCTCGTTGAAAATTTGAAATTGCTACACAATTTCGTTTTAACTTTTTTCGACATTTTTTTGACAAATAACTTTGTTGAAATTTGAGATGTCAGCCAACTTGCCGTGTTTTTTTCTCACTGTGATGTACATTCAGCTCAGTGACGTTGTTTTGACCAATTGTGACGTTTTTGACTCAGTGACGTTGTTTTGACCAATTGTGACGTTTTTCACTCGGTGACGTTGTTTTGGCCCATTGTGACGTTTTTGACTCAGTGACATTGTTTTGACAATTCTGTTCCGAAAACCATGTGCTGACGTTAGAGGCGTTACGAGGGAGGGGCAAGGGGGGCACAATCACATGGACGCCGAATCACTGCGGGGGGCGCCGAAAAGTCCCAATAATGGGGGGCCGAAAAGTCCCAATAATGACGAAAGTACTTTCTTCAATATAGTGCATTTTCTTCCAAAATACAGTAGGTTTGAACAGAACACAGGAGCGCTGAACTTGTTTCTTGCCCCAGGCGTCATCTAACCTCGTTGCGCCCCTGGCTGACGTGCACCAGTCGCGATCTCCAACAAGTGCACGCGATCAAACCATTGTTACGTGGCTCGTTTCAGATTTCACACGTCGATTCTGGACTCGGTCATCACTCAAGTGTTCTCTTTGTCACGCCGCGTGCTGATCACGCCCAAGCGCATCGCCTACGCTCGTTGTCGTGAACAGGAGCTTTACAACAAGCTAGACGCCATGGCAACCGACAACCAGTTGGAAATCATGGTTGGTCTCAGTGGTTAACAAATCGAGCGGCGACAACTCGCACTTTAAAGCGCCCGTTTTGCACGTAGAGCATCATTTCCTCGGTAAAGCAGGAGTGCGCCTCCACCGTTCTTGAACTCGTAACGAGCCAAGATTCAGAAGGTAATTCTGGCGTTGATGATGGATGGGTTTCGGTAACGACAAATCCGAACGACAGCAAACAGAAGCTTTTGATGTCCGCGAAATGACGCATCACAGTGCATTGTTTGAAATTCAGCGTTGTTTGCCGAAAACACTGCTTCCGGTCAGAAGCGCATACTTGAAAGAAAATATCTGATGGTGAAGCAATGAATTTGTAATTCGATCGGGCTGATGGGGTTTGGAGCGAATTGCACTATTCGACTGTTCGCTTTTTGGTACACTCCATCATATGTTGTTGACCACACGTAGGACCCCAACTTTTGAAAACGAGTTTGCCAATGTGATACGTTGCTGCTGCCAAGTATATTAAAAAATGGTGTCTCCAACCCAGAACTCGAAATCCAGGTCTGGTAAACTACGCACTGATCAAACTTTTGACGATATCGATTTTGACTCAGTCGTGTACGCCATCACCTTCTTGTTGAACACAACCCTCGCTTTTTACAGTTTTTCCGAAAACAGCAAAATGTTGTATGTCACCAATCACTTATCTTCATACGTGGCAGCAAGTTCCGTTGCATTCACGGTCGTGCTGGTTGCTATTCTGTGCATGGAGCGTCTATTTTAGTTTGGGGCTTGTAACAATGTAACTACGCATTCATCGCAGAAGCTGATTCTTCCCTTCGATTTCGTTTTCAGAAGACGAAAGCGGCGCCGTCAATCACCCGACCGTTACCGCGGCAACAAGAAACATACAAAACCTGGTGCTGAACCAGGTCAAAATTGCCGCCGCCGATAAATTGAACAACTCCATTAACGTGCTAAGGTTTGATAAGACCACGTACGAGTTGTATGTAAGCGCTGCCGACTCGAGGCACGACGATGTTAAACGCGGCGCTCTTTGAACCTGTGCGCAGAGACAGCGTGACAGGCACTTTGTCGCGGTGCCTTGAGCACCTCGAGATGTTCGATGACGACGGCGAGTCGGAGCCTGGAGCAGCGGAGGAAGCCAGTCGACACTTGAAAATGGTGAGCGTGCGGTCAGTGGATTCGGGCCTTTGCAAATTTTCAACAGATACAAGCTTCCTACGTTCGAGAGTTGTGGTTTCGAGCTTCTTCGACACGCTCTTACTTGACCGTGGCCTGTCTGTGTTTCACTTAATCTCCCAAGTAACCGCGCTGTCCGATTGAAATGTGTGCCTGAATGGTCTAGGCCAGCGGTTCGTAACCTTTTTTACATGTCTAGCCCTTTCATCGAACAAGATTACCAGATTTACCCCAATCACACTCAGTGGTGCTCATTTATCAAAAATACGAAATTAACAATGTCTTATAGTTGAGAATGATTTACGAAAATCTACATTTTCTGCAATTTGTGGTTCAGTAAATTTACCCCATGGAAGTTTACCTACCCGGGATTAAGAGCCACTGGTCTAGCCTAGTGCTGGGCAAACGGTGGGCCTTTTAGCTCCTGTATATTGCAGAGGTGTGACTCTGCTGCTGCTTCGGCTGAAAATACTCCGGTCCGACTCCGAAACATTTAAAAGTTTTGGACTCCGACTCCTGCTTAAACTCCAAAGTGAATTATCAAAACTTTTGGCAATGTCTAAACAACCGTATCCGGTTTTCGCATTAAAAAGACCAAAAAAACGTATCAAATGAATCTGCTAATCACTGCAATACATGTCAGTTGCTTCTCAGATAAAGGATTAAGGTGGCCATAAATTTTTTTACCCTATAGCCTACCCTAAGCATTTACCTTAACCGCAAACCATCAACACTAAACGCAAACAAACTCTAACCTTAACCTTTAACACTAATGTACATCAGAAGGGGTCCAAAATTTTTGACTTACAATCTTGTGCAAGTACATCAAAAGAAAAACCAAATACAACAAAGGAGCCACTCGAACTGACGATTGTCTAGTGACTAGACTCTAGTCCAGCTGTGTCCAACCCGCGGCCCAGTCGAAGGTTGTGTGCGGCCCAGTTTAGGTTTTTGCTGTGGTAAATGTATCCTATATTCTGACAACCTGTCCTTATTTTGATAATTTGGATTGGAAATCTTTGTTGCAGGTGGTCCTCAGTGCCACTTTATCACGTCTGTTACCATTGCAGTTAGGATTCAAATGCTTCCAGTACATTGCCTTAAGTTAAATTTAGTTTGCTAAGATCAAAATAAGCCATTCAGTGTGCGGCCCTGCTTAAGATAGTGATATACTTTTTGGCTCAGTAAGCTATTTGGGTTGGACATGGCTGCTCTAGTCGCTTCCCACTCGACCATGTTGGCAGTAGTGAGATTTCTCCAACTCATTTTTATATCTGGAAGAAAACTAGATGCGGGATACGGTGCTTTTTGTCCTTCGAAACAGAAAACTGGTTATGCTGGTTGTTGAGACAATACCTAAACTTTTTATGTGAGCTAAATTTCATTGGCCAACAGATTTTTAACGTATCACCAAGAACAAGAAATTGTCCAAATCTTTACACACATGAAACTCACCAACCTAACCTGATTTGCATCCAAGTTGTATTAAAATTTTAAAACTTCCTGCGAAGTAGTTTTGCAAATTTGAAGGTTATGTTATAACATGCTTGGTAAAAAAGAATGTGCATTAATAATAATTAATAATAAACAAACTAACCTCTTATTAAAAAACTGACTCCGGCTCCACTCCTATTTTCGAAAATCGTTAAGACTCCGGCCAGAGTCTACTCCGACACTCCGGCTCCTGTGCACCTCTGGTGGATTGGGCCCCCATAACACTTCCCGGTTGCTTCACTTTCTGTTGCGTGCCACGTGGTACGTAAGAGCTACAGTCCTGCGCCGGTTGCGTGGGATAGAACATAAGTTGTTGTAACAACTATGGAGCATTGGCTGTTTGACGTTAACGAGGCATTGTTCTTGTAATCATGCAGTGCATGACATAAACGTAGCATTGTTATGTAACAGGTAACAGAATATCATAAGCTTGAAATAAGGTCTTCAAAAAAAAAACATGGACCTTCAAATACGACTGAAAAAGCGGTTTGGACCATCATCACGAAAGTTTACCTACCACTGGTCTTGGCATTGCAATGAGTGCCTGAACGGTCTAGGTAGCAAAGAAGATTCATGCCAGTTGCCAGAAAATTGCTGGAGGTCTCTAGCAATAGCCGCAAAAATTATTGAAAAACTCATGTTATGGCACGAAGTTGAAAAAGGAGAGCAGCTTTCCAAAAATATAGGAAAACATTTGACAATGCGTTGACCAGATTCCGTCAAGTCTCCCTTGTTGTTACAGTGTACGCTCGGAGCTTTCTTATGTTTTAATGCATCCGCTTGCTTTGGGATAGCGATTCCATCACTTCTTATATGACAGCAGTGTTTAAGCCCACTGTGAATTAGCTTCACCGTGTTGTTGCGGTACGGTGTGAAGAAGCGTTGATGATCCGCCAGTATTGCGCTACAGGTGATCTGCTGCTGCGAGGGTGGAGTTTTTGGCCTATTTATTCCTACGAGTGTGACGAAGTTATTGTCTTAGATGTAGTGTGAATGCGATGGAAATCAGTCAGGATCGACTTGGTATTTATATACTTAGGCAACTCATCACCCGCCCTCAATTGCCTTCTGATGTTTGGCTCCTCGTGCCAACGATTGGCCCGGAATAGGCTTCAACAACCTCGTGCTGTACGCAGTTCTAAGGTGCCATTTTCACAACCGCAGTTTTCTCATTGCCTTGAAAAGATCGGGATTAGTTCATATTGCTTGTTTAGTTTTTTTTTCATAAAAGCCAAAACTGTTGTAACAGATTTCGACACGAGTGTAAAAGTCGCACTGAACAGTACCTCGATGCGACGTCTGTTGTTTTCCGAACTGTTTCTGTATTTACGTTTCCGAATAATTTACCCGCTTATTAGGCCCGCATCCAGGTTTTGAGGTTTGGGGGGGAAAATACATTTCTAGGGGGCAAGATTTTTGTTTTTATTATACGTTTTAATAAAACAATTTGTGAATACAACAAACATTGGGGGGGGGCACTGACCTGGAATGCTCCCCGTGGCTACAGGCCTTCCGCTAATCCATGATAGCGGTTGCCTGCCTTGGCAGAAAAAATCTGGGCTCGATTTAGTCAGATGCTGTTGCTGTAAAGGCGTGTTGCAGCTGCTTGCTGGTTGGCCGTCGCAGACGCTTCTCTCGCTCCAACGTTGAACTGAAATGCGCTGTCACTTGCTTGTACGTGGAAATAGCTTCGAGTAAATGAAAGGTGTGAATGGCCGATTCGCTGCAATGGCATTTCCGCTTCACAAAGGATTTAAACTGCAACAGCATGTAATTGAAGACACTGTCAATGCATAGCCGACTTTCATTCTTTCAGAAGGCTAGCGTTTCGGGTTAAGTGTGTTCTTCCTTACGCCACACATTCTTGCAGAAGGTGTTTTGGATTGTCTTGTGGAACTTTTTACTTAATGGCCTGATTTCTTAGGGCATTGTCGCAACGATAAAAGCTCCACCTCACCAGGCTATCCCGTGCGCCTTGTTCCCAAGCCAGGGCGTCCGGGAGCTCAGTGCCGTCGCGACCTCGCAAGCAAAATGCACGAGAGACGCGCTGTGTCACTCCACGGCGAGCAGCGGTTGTTGCCGAACAGTCCCCACGCACGATGACGAGTGTCAACGCACGTCCGCTTTGAGTCTCGTCACGTGGGTTTGCACGGGGAGGACGCGGAAGCGCCGTACTAGTGGGCCTGACGCCCGGCGAGTAGTAACTTTCCGTAAATACTGCGGTGCTGTGCAGCGAAAGCTCACGCTTCATCGCTGTTTCTACAAAAAAGTGTCACTTTTTTCATCGATGGTTTTTGTAAAAGCAAAACAGTGCTTCGACGCAAATCTGTTGTATTCTAACGCAAAGGGTGAAAAAATAGTTTGCGGCAGCGTTATAAAGTACTTCTGCATGAGAAATACTCCTGACCTTGGGATGATCGGTCGTTTTCTTACTTGCTGTGTTGTTGTTCAGTGCTAACTGACCTGTTAAATTGATGCAAATGCTATAAGTTTCAAAAACCCTTAAATTGGCCAACAATTGTGTTGTATCCATAATGGCCACAATTCCTCGGCTCTGCTTTCTTCGTTCGTGAAGTACTCTTGGCTGGTAATGTGTCTGGCTGTGTGGTGAAGAAGCCAAGGGATCCGGACCTTAATTGCATGCAGTATTTTTGTTTCAGAATTAAAACGTTGCCTGAATCTTGCTGACTAGCTCAGGCTAGTCAACTTGACGTCACGTACTTATCATTGTGGGTGACGTAACACGGCATCCCATCAAAGTTCGTACGTCAGCAGTTATGGTTTCGTGAAAAGTGGAAAGACCTGTGTTTGCAAATGAATGTTTGGGTTTCATTTTACCACTGTCTTTCAGCTCTTAAACGCAGCGTACAACGTTGAGTTCAGCATCCACTCAAGCTCGTCTCTCCTGAGAGCCTTCCTCGACCGCATGAGGCTGGTGAGAAGTTTTTCTTCCCTCAGTGCCTCTTTGATCTGCGCTTAACTTACGGTGTGTGGTCTCGAATTTTCAAGTGCCGAATATGAAAAGCCTAGAATTACTTCCTGTGCAAAAAAACGTTATCACGCACCTTTTCAGCCAGCGTTAACAAACGTGGGTTCATCAGCTTCAAGTGGCGTGAGACATGTTATCAATCGTTGGCAAGAGTCGATAGCCTTGGTCCAATCTGAAGACTGGTGCTGGTAGAAATCTCGGCTGCCATGAAAATATCAAGCAAAAGTTTACAAGTACCGGTGGTAATTCGTCGCATGCTTTAAAAGCAGCCTTATTCCAGGGTTTCTCGGGGCATTGACGCAAATCCCCTTGCTGCAAACGGGAGATCCCCCTCGCCGAAAATAGAGTCGTGCGTCTCGTAATTTTAACTGCTGCCAAGGCCCAGATTGGTTTCTCTGGCAACAAGGCGTTGCTGAAATAGATCCTGCGCGAACGCTCATCACTGTAATCTGGCAGGTGATATATTCGTTCTCGAACGGAGGTGCGAACACTTTGGACGCGGCGTGGAAACGCAAGACCGCCGAACAGGTCCTGAACGGCCTGTGCGAGGCCAGACTGGCCAAGAACATGTGCATGCAATTCAGGTGGTGTTTTGATGATGTGCTTTTCTGTGGTGGAGCCGATGTTTTGTATCAAAATCGTGAATAACAGAGTAACTGTACGTTTGTGAAATAGCAGACTGGGTACGTAGTTGCATCTGGCGCGGCACTGGTTTAAATGTTTAGAAGCGTTGCTACTGGGCCCCGCGTCTGTAGAAACGTTAGCGATATTGGTGAAGTGGATGGGGTCCTTTGCGATTGTAGAAATAGTGGAGAAGTCATCCAAGAATAGGAAAGTATTCGTATTTTTGTTTACATTTAAATTTCATCAACTGTGTCCTGGTCAGCAGCTTTATCTTTTCACTCTCAAGTACATATGATTGAGGACATGTAGGTAGTCGCTGATTACTATCCATCTTAATGCTGACTGTTACCGGCATCCATGACCTCATGTCTTTTCATCTGGCCTTGCAATTTGCTTCTTTGTTTTATGGTTTGACTTTGCGGGAAGTTTTTCAGCCCAAACTGACCCATCTCAAGCCCTCCCCCCCACACGAACCTTATGAACACAAGCGTGGCGTTAGATTTATTGGATGAAAAGCTACGTGGCGCCTTTGCAGAAGCCCGTTTCTATGCTTCTTAAATAAATTTTAGCGAAGTCGTTTATGATTAACAGTGCCGTGTGAGAAGCATCAATGCAGCTTTTCACTGCGCTTTACGATTCCACCCTGACACAGGACACACACTTTTGTGGCGACCGTTGGTCACAGCGCTTCGGCAACGCCCGCTTCGGACTAATTACATACGAAAGCTCATTTTGTGGAAGGTTGTCACTTTTTGCAAGTCCCCCTTGTTGCTTTGCTGCGGGTTTCACTTGCCACTACATTGCGCATTTGTCACTTGGTTCCAGGTCACAAGGGAAAAGTTTGCTGGTCACGCTTCTCAGTTTGCTGTATGCCACTTCTGTCACATTTGCAGGTCGCACTTGTTACTCGTCGCTTTGTTACATATCGCACTTGTCACTAGTCGCTTTGTTGCAGGTCGCATTTGTCACTAGTCGCTTTGTTGCAGGTCGCACTTGTCACTCATCGCTTTGTTGCAGGTTGCACTTGTCACTCATCGCTTTGTTGCAGGTCGCACTTGTCACTAGTCGCTTTGTTGCAGGTCGCACTTGTCACGCTCTCACGCTGCCTTCGTGAGAGCTCTCCGCCAGATGGAGCTCCGGATCAGGTGCAGATTGGAAAAGGAAGAAGAGGAAAAGCACCACGTGTCGAAGGTTCTGGCGCCGCAGATCGCCCAGTTGGCGCTCAACAGCAAATCGCTGCTGGATGAACTCATGCATGGTGAGAACCAGTTTCTAATCGAAAATCAGGCACCCACATATCAACAGGGTTCCCACGCATATTGAAACCATTGAAAAAGTAGTGAATTGTGAAATCCGTTTTCAAGACCGCGAAAAAGTATTGAATTTGGCCAAAATGTACACAAGGTATTAAAAAAGTTTGGAAATTCTAAATTCAGCCATTTGTTCTTTACCGTTGATAACAGTTCTGCAGGTATTTTTTGCATTGTGTTCCGTGAATAAAAGTTTGGAAAAATGAAAACAAGAAGTGATGGTATTAAACTTTTTTCACTAAGTATTGAAAAGGTATTGGAATGATTTTTGAAAATGTGTGGGAACCATGTACCAACCCAAAATAATCAACAGGACAACAGCAGCCTGATAATGGGGAGTTGTGTTGTCAACAGTTTGTCATCGTTTTTTTCCAGGTATGCCTAAGCTCGGCCGTGAGATAGGCAGGGGTGTTTACGGGGTCGTCTACTCGTGCACCCACTGGTCGGCCCCCATTACCGAGGGCAAAAAACTGGCCGTGAAGTCGGTGGTTCCCCATGATGAGAAGCATTGGAATGACTTGGCACTCGAGTTCTACTACACCATCTGGTGAGGTTTGGCGAAAAAAAATTTGAACGACGCTCCGTTCACTGCATTCGTTTTGTCGCTGATTCTGACGTCATGCTCCTCGCAGTCTCCCTCCTCATCCGCGCATCGTTGACCTTTACGGGTCAGTGATTGACAGGAATTACGGCGGTCACGGTTCAGATCAGCCCGCGGTGTTCCTGATCATGGAGAAGATGCAGAGAGACCTGCACGTTGCGCTGAAGGTAAGAACAAAGCGTTTGAAGGTAAACACAGTGCGTTTGAAGGTAAACAAACACCAGCGCACGCTGAAGGTGAAACGTTTGTTTGCGGTACAAGAAGCGTTTGGGTCGTTTTTGCAGAATCGTTTGCGAAGGTTCTAGAACAGCGGTCCTTAACCGGGGAGGGAGGCCTCTCCATGGGAAGGCAGGAAATTTCCAGGGGGCGCGAGCGCTTGCGGGCTCTGCAACATGGATAGTTTTTGAACAGGAAAGTGTTCCGTCCAATTGATTTTTCAAAGTCACGGGGACTTGTAACAAAGGACAATTATCAGGGGAGGCGTGGTAGAGAAAAGGTTACGAACCACCAGGGCCATGAACCACCAGGGCCGCAACCAACTGATCTTTTCGGGAGGGGGGCAAAATGATGTAAACTTATTGCTGTACATACGTTTTTGAAAATGTCGGTGGGGGGCAGTTGCCTGATTGCTCCCCCTCTGGTTGCGAGCCTGTGAACCACTGTTCTAGAAAAACTTTTATACCGGAGGTGTACAAAAACCAGAATTATTGCCGAGTCCGTTGAGCGAGTTTCACGTTCTTTTAGCGGAGGAGGTGAAGCCTTAGAATTTTTTGGGGAGGTGATGGAGTTTGTTTTTTACCTTGATTTTATTTTTTAAGTTCAAGTCGTTGCTTAAATTTTCTTTTTTTTTTTGAAAAATTTTTTTGAATTACTTGAAACATGCAATTTGTTGACACAGCAACAATTGCACAATGTTCCTCCAGTGTTGAGGTATGAGGTGAGTGTTGGTTAGATATACATTTCAGTTCATGTTTGAAACGAGAGCATTGAAGATTTGGCATTACACTGCTAGCATTGAGTTGCCCCTCATTTTCCGATGATTGAACTGCATTTACACCAACAATGAACATTTAGTGGCACAAATGAAGTTTTTCATTTCAAGTTCTTTTCCAACAGAAAAAGGTTACACGGGCTGGACCAAAACTGTCAAGAAACATGCGTTCATGCTACTGTAGGAATTAGAACTTCATGACATGTAAGAAAATACGACTCCGTCCACTTCTGGTTCCTGAAGCCATAAGCGATGTAGCCGTTAACCACAGCAAGCACATTGTGTGTCTTCACATGCAGAGAGGATTACGGGAGTTCGACAGGATAAGGGTCGCCCTGGACGCCGTCGAAGGGATAAGGTACCTGCACAGTCAAGGCCTCGTCCACAGAGACATTAAGCTCAAGAACATCCTGGTGGGTGACTTTTTGAAATTTGAAAAATGCGATGCGGCGTGCGACACAAAAAGCTTTTGTGAACTTGCTGTGTTTTAGTCGCGCTTCGATTTCGTGTGTTGCGAAAGCTGCAAACGTGATTTCCTCTGCGTGTCTGTTGAAAGCTCGATCGTTGCGCACATGCATCGCTTGAATCACGCGCTTGGCTTGGATTGCCACGTCTTTTAAGATTTCGCGGTATGAAACTTACTTAAAACAGCGTAACCGTCATTGAGGTGCACTGAGACCAGGAGTTGTGTTGAAACCGCCAACGTTTCACGAAGACTTTATCGTTTCGATGCGTTGCCCTGTAACGAAATGCAGGAAGAACTTAACAGAATTACGTTGACTGACTTCTGCTGTAAACTCTTTCTTGCGAGGCGGAAAGCAGCTCAGGGGATGGAACACTGACCACCTCCAAAGAACGTATCCGTGGTTTAAGTAANNNNGTCGACATCAGCGTATATAGAGTTGGTTAAAGACAACACCTTGCAGAACGCTTAGTCATGCAGCCAGANTCCTACCATCGCGAATGCGATGCACGCTTTTCCGCAAATCNGTTTGCTTTCCGCTTTTCTATGTTTATGCCTCGCACGAAGTCATATCACGTTGTCTGGCGGCGTGTTGTGGTCACGTGGTGCTGTNACGTGATCCTCTGTACGCAGCTCGACCAATGCAATCGCGCCAAGATATCGGACCTCGGCTTCTGCAAGCCCTGCGCAATGATAAGCGGTTCGATCGTCGGCACCCCCATTCACATGCCCCCCGAGCTTTTCACAGGTATGTGTGTGGACTTGTTTGACGCGTGAGTCGGTGTGAGGACAAAAGTTGTGTTGCGTATAAGTTAGGTCCGCTCAGCGATGTTTTATTTCATTCCAGTGTTTCCATGTTTCGCGCCACATGTTCTTCACAAGCGAGTCTGGTTGTCCTCGCGTAATCAAAGATGGTCAAGGATTAAATGAGCTGCAAACAAAACACGGAGCGAATTTTCTCTCGACAGCTATTTTCCCGTCCATTAAACGAAAGTGCGCGACATACTGTGGCCTGTGTGCAGGTTTCAGAACGTGGACGAAGCGATTTGTTGCCATAGCGCAGTAATACAAATATCTTAAACCACCTCCGATTTTTTATGTTTCGATAATAATAGTTGCTGCCAAGAAGCTGAACAAACGATTTTGTAAATGACCTTCAACAATTAACGCTCATCGTGGATGATAATGTTAATTCACCCAGTTGAATTTTTTAAACTTTGCTACACATTTTATTTCATTTCAAACCTTGCGAATGCGACCCCTGGTTTGGAAAAATCGTCTTAGATCTTTTATCGTGCCCATGTGGCTTCATTGTCAAAAACCCTTCCCGCGCCTTGAGCAACGACGGTCGTATAAGGCCTCAAAACCTCCTCCAGCAATGTTGATAATTCCCGATCGCCCCGTCGCCAACACGCTGATCCGCTTGGATGTGCGTCGGAAAGGGGGCGGGGGACAGACCCCCTTGATTTTAAAGTGTGATATTTGGCTTGCAAATGCCATTTAGCATTCGTTTTTCGCCGTCGACAACAGGTCGCCAATAGCTCAGTGGTAGAGTGTCCGCCTCTCTATCGCAAGGTTGGGTGTTCGATCCACGGCCACCGAGTGAATCGAAGCATAGCGCTCCTTGGGCAAGAGAGCTCACCTCGGCAGCCCAGGCTTCGGCCTGCCATCAGTCGTCGTCGATAAATTAACCTGCGTTCGGTCCGACAACAGGCCAGTACGACCACAGCGTCGACGTGTACGCGTTCGGCATATTGTTCTGGCATCTCTGCGCCGGAACCGTCCGTCTGCCGCGGAACTACCGCACCTGCACCACCAAGGACCACCTGTGGACAGCCGTGCGTCAAGGTGGGTTGGGGACCAGAACGGCCTTTTTTTGTTCTCCCGAGTGTTACTGGTAAACGTTCTGCGAAGCGAAACGCGCGCTTAGCAGCAATAGAAGTCTATTTGGCGGGGGGGGGG
>JGI24159J19872_10002285_pt1 | contig 22633 bp, 18 predicted proteins | sample Ectturendosymbi4_FD_19872 | JGI IMG/M metagenome (IMG submission 19872) | reverse complement strand
TAGTGAAGCTGACGTATCGCTTTATTTTAAATTAATTAAATATGGCACCAAATTTAGTAAGACACTGTAAAATGTAAACAAAGAAATTACCACAAAACAAAAAAAAATTCACAAGAAAATATAATAGTAATTTGTTGCTTTCAGGTGGTTTATATTTTACGTGAAGGACGTTAAATGTAAAACAACAGGCATTAGTTGAGTGATTAATAAAAAGCCGATTTAAAAATGCAAACAGGGTAAATAGGGCAGAGATTCAATTTTCAACTTGCATTCGCAGCGTGCAAGACACCTGTTACAAAAACGAAAGAAAAATTAAACTTGCCAATCACAAAGTCATCCACGTGTCTCATGGCATTTCCCTCGAAGGACGCAAACGTCGCTAGATTATGTTTGGAGTGGACTTGGCGTAAGGTTTTAAAGGTCTATGAGATTTGAGGGATGAAGCATTGCTTTTGCCAATTTGGACAAAGTGTACCATGTTTGTGACCTGCAAACAACCAGTCCCTTCCACTGACTGGGGACAATCGATGCCTTTCGCGACGTGCTGCTGAAAATAGCAATAAAACTATTTTTCTTCAATTCATAATTCTGNATTGCTGAATATACGCTATGAAAATTGCATCATTCAGCAAAAATCGTTTTGACCTTGGTTCCTCACTGGCTTAACTGNTAGACTACCAAGTAAATGTTTGCAGTAACTCTTACTTTTNTGGGTTTGTGATTATCAAGCCAAGCATCTACAGTATACCCTCTAGAGTTTTTGGCGAAGCCATTATGAATTACTACTTTGTTAATGTGCTGGGCTCACCTTGTATATAGAGGAAAAGTGGACCTGTACAGGCTGCAGTGTTGCAGGTTAAACCACAATAAATTATATACTGTACGAAATAAAATGACATAATATGATTTACTGTAAATAATAACAAATGGAAAGCGCATGCACCAGTGGATCTCCTACTAGACTACCACCAGAATGGGATGAGCAAGGGGAGGGGGTAAGGTATCGGTGGGTGAGCAAAGCAAGCAAACAAGTTTCTGTATTTGTGAATAAGTGTTGTTTTTCCTTAAACATTCTTGCGGAAAAAAGGGTCCTGAAATAACTCAGACTTCTACAGTGACCGGATAGCAGTTACAAATGTCGGGCGATCTAAACTGAAAGTGTTAATGATTTAGGGTGCCTTTAAGTTTTGAAAGCTTGTGTGGAAAACGCAAGCAGAGCGCCAGAAATAAAACTGTTCAAAACTATTCTTATTTTGTTCCGTTATTTCGGTTCTTCGAAACTCTAGATTTCTTTGTTGGAACTAATAACTCTAGATTTCTGGTTGGAACTAAACTCTAGATTTAGATTTCTCGAAACTCTAGATTTCTGGTTGGAACTAATATCAACAAGCAAATAATGTGCTTGTTGATAAAAAATTTACGATTTTTCTTTTTGAAGCACATTTGTTGGTTGAACAGAAAGTAAAAAGCTGATTGATTAGGAAGGCCAGAGTGTGATAGCAAGACTGTCAAAACGATTCTTGTCAACGCTCACAAGCTAACCAGAGCTTGTATGGCACAGCGTACATCACGTATTCGCTGCGAACTCACTTGAACTCTGCAACACAAGTCGGCGGCGCAGGCAACTGCAAAAATGTATCAGTGCAGTATCAAAATCGATGTTAATAAATTCAGTTCGTTTGCTTTTTGAGGCAGTGTTGTGATGGCACTTTAGGACAACTGCGGTCTTTCATCGCCGTAACGGAGTTTTTACAAGGTCTGGTGTCATGTGATAATTTTTTGCCGCCTCGATTAGCCCCGCGGCTCTTCCGCATGTCGCATGTGGTAAGAAGGTTAGAGTGGTTTTCAGTAAGACCGGGTCGAGAGACGAACTCCAGACATATAAAACCGAAGCGGACGCACTTAATGTAGACTGAGGATCGAGCATGCATTTTTTTGTCGCCAATTACGAGCTTTGGAATTGATTTTATGTCAGTGATCCCCAGTGTTCAACACATCGACGCATTTCTCGAATCGACAAATGTACGAGACGCCTGGTGCGATGCGATGAAATTACGTTAAAAATGAATGATTGAAACGCGTGCCTCAATAATTTTGTTATTCGCAGCACAACTGGGAGCAGTAGTAAATAAGCGCACATTTTCTGAAATGCAGAGCTGAAATGAATTGAAACTTTTCCAATCAAGCCTTCGTTTCGCAAAAAAAAATGATTTTCCGAATGAAAGACGACATGAAACGAAACACGTGCTTTGAAAGTGTTTTCCTTGTGAGGCGCAAACAATTCAAACCATCAAAAGTTTACAAAGTTTACAAACTTATTTTTTTTTTTTTAAGTTTACAAACTTAAAATTTTGACTGAGTTTACAAAAGTTTACAACCTTATTTTTTTTTTAAGTTTACAAACTTAAAATTTTGACTGAGTTTACAAAAGTTTACAAACTTATTTTTATTTTTATTTTTAAGTTTACAAACTTAAAATTTGACTGAGGTAAAAACAGCTGACAATTTGTTACAGAAGCATTCGATCAACTGCGTCTGCGCTCGCTCGCTGTCGACGCAGACGCAGTCGATTGTTTTATGGGAAATAGATTTCACGTAGGTGCACGCATCCTCAGTCCTGAACTCTGCAAGAAAAGGCTTACGAGCAAATTCTAGACTGAAATAAATTTGAGTTCTGATGAATAAAGCACAAAACAACAAGCAAGTTTTATTCTCTATTTTTAGGAGTTTTTCATGAAACGAAGAAATGCAGCGCTAAGATCTTGATATATAAAATAATATTTTAGTCATTTTTAAAGTAGCAAGAGGAAGAGAAATGAAAAAGTAGCGTCTTAAAAAGACATGAAAACAGTGCAGCAATTTCGTCACACACGAAGGCTGCAAAATTCCGTTCTGTAATTTCGCACAGCCCAAAAATTAGGAAGTGGTTCAGTTTTCATGGGGACTAAAATTTTGATTGTTCCTGCCGAATTTGAACTTGATCATGTATAGTATTCTTCTCATGCGTTAACCCTCTTCTCCTGCGAACTTTCACGCGCTCAGTGCCAGGCTAATTCGGTCATGAAATCGGCTTTGAAAAAAACAGTTATGACGTAATTAATAAATTTTTGCTTTTGCGTTTACGCTTTTCTTTCTTCTTTTGATCGATTGATGTATATAGCCTTTGTAATGATTCACGGACCGCTACCGGCGTTGCTATCTTTCTCAACTTTAAGCGCCATGTCGTATTTTTGACAGTCAATAAATTTGTGTTAATTCGTAGAGTCTCCTGTATGGGATATGACACAAGTCGATATATGTTAGAGCGTTGAGATTGATCACGTTGCCTAGTCTGATTGGTAGATTTTCCAAATACCTCCGGAAGAAAGATTAGAATGTGGGATGTTGTCGCGAGTGATAAAAAATTATTAGGGTTGGTTGTAATTGGCATGTTGCGTTCATTCTTTCGGTAGAGACAAAAGGTCCTTCTAAATAGAGAACCTGGTAATTTCAAAGATTGGTTCTCAAACTAACATAAAATTGTACTAATGAAAAACCACCAAAAAGGGTATTTGCTGCAACAATGAACTTTTCTACCTGCACAAAAGCTTAAGACAGTGGTTTAAGTCGGGTTCAATCAACTAAGTGCTGCTTTGCCGCAGGCGCCGACTGACATTCAAACCTTTTTCTAATTGCTGATTGATTTGTCTTTTTCGAGTGCTTCTGAAGGTTGGCGCGAAAAGCAGGAGGAACCAAAGAAGGATTCAAGCCAATTTTGTTGATTCTTGAGGTTTGTTGCAATATGGTGGTCAGACGTCATGTCGGTATATTTAAACAGGAAGAACGTTTTGAATTCTCAATGGTGCTAACTCGTTTCTCATAAAAAAATCAATTCTTCAAAAATCTTGAATTATTTGAAAGCTTTGAAATAAAAACATCTTTGAAGTCTGTAATATTCTTTCGTACTTATCGCAGAATTTTCCTGCAGGTTAATCATGGAGTGAAATTAGTGCGGATACCGTTATCCTTACATCATTTTAGGAACGAGCAGTTTGTTCATTCAGACTAAAAAGACTCTGGTTATCTGTGGCTTGTTGTTTTGTTTTTCCACTAAGTCATCTTCTTTCACGGTTACGTCGTTAAGAATTACTGTTTTATATGAAAACACAAAAGCCACTGGGCAGAATAAGAGTATAAACAAATTAATAATTCGCACAAGCGTTTCTTTAAGTAGTTCAGCAAACAATAGATGGCTTATTTACTGTTTGTAGCAGATGAAATTGTTTGTGCTAATAGAGATTTAACTCACTGTAGAATCAATTTAAATAAAAAGCTATGATTAAAGAACAATATTTCAGTGGATTTGCATTTTGCTATTATCGCTTTTCTTTGTAATTTGATTTTTATACCTTAAGGTTGCGAAATTTTTTATTACACGTGAAACGAATCAAAATGTTTTAATGTCGACATAAAAAATTACGTATAGTTGTTTCATGACTTCGCCATAAATAAGACGTTAAAAACATGTTTCTGTGACTTGTTTTTGTGACTGAATGTGCATCACATCTCGGGTCGATGTTAGACATATTTAAACAAGTGCTGACAGGTGAAATTTCGCGTCCGCATCGGTTTCCCCTGATAAGGTAGGGTAGCATTGAAGGTTCTGCGACTTGCAGAAGTTTTAGCGAGCAATTGGCAAGCTGGGGCAGGTTTATCAAATGAAATCAAGAGTTACTGGAGCTCTTTCGAAACCTTTCGCAAAGTTTCAAGATCTAGTGCAAGGCTGCCGAACCCGCGGCACTCGAGGTGGCCCGCGATGTAATAAGTGCGTAAGCAGACTTTTTAAATTTTTTGTATTTTTACAGGCTCAAATATATTTGCCATCAAAACACACAAATTATACCTGTTGTTTCTGTTATGGGCCTACCACCCAAAAACCTGTATAACAAACGCTTCGAAAATGTCAATTTTTTAATTTGGTTTACACCAATGCGAGCTGGCAACACTAAGTGCAACTATAGGACTCATTATCACCTCGTGTTATCGCATAAAACTGATCAAAATCAGGGGATTTGTTACGTCACAATTGCTTAGTGTTACGTCAAAAAAAGTTTGTGGCCCGCAGTAAGTTTCCTCATGTGAATGTGACCAGCAACGCTAAAAAGGTAGGGCAGGTCTGGTCTAGTGTTTTGTTTGAATTCTTCGGCATCCTAAATTTGCAAAACTCTTCTTTCACGCGACGGCGTACCAGTCGAAGAACATCGGATTATTCTTACAAAGTTCTGACGCACTCATGGACAAAACAACATTTCTCACACTTGTTTGTTTTTAAATATTTAATCCTCAAGCACGCAAAAATGTCTTGTTAGATTGTGTTCAAATTCCGATTACTACAGCTCTTGAAGAATTCAAAAAGTTGCCTACGTCGATTTTGCTTCAGTAAGATTGTTCATCGCTGCTTTTGAGCAGAAATGAAACGTGCAGGTACGTTTCTCATCTTGAAACCATCAGAAAGATATATCTGTGATTAATGCTTTTTCTATAATCACTTCGGCGATCAATTTGAGTTCTTTCCGTGTCTCGTCGATGGTATCATGCCTGTGCGCCAACTAGAGGTGTCCGCAGTTGATTTCCGTCATCAAAACACTCTTCTGTTTAGACTTGAATCCCAAGGTACGAAAAAGTCCCAGGTAAGGTTGTGGCATGCATGGCGTCGCAGACGACACTGCAAGTGAAAGCAATCGGGAGGCGGTCCACGGATAAGGGGGCGTGATCCCAACATTGACGAGTTTCGTTGTGCCTTCGTTTGAAGCCAGATCAATTTGCAAAGATTGTTGAGAATAGCGATTTTGCAAATACTTCCAGATTAAAAGGGCTGCTACTTGCCCAACAGTATCGAAAGGAAATTGGATATTAAAGAATAAGGAGCAAAATGTGATCATCGCATTAATTAACCACATCTATATCACAAACGATGATTTCCTTATTAAAATATTTTTCATTTCATAGACATACTATCATGAAAATTCCTTTTTTCCATCTTTGTATTTAGTATATTTAATGTTTTAAGAATACATGCCGTAAATTCAAAACTGAAGGTTGTAAAAGTAAGTTTTCGAATAAAAGCAAAATTTAATGAGGTTAAAATACCAAGGTGTATTTTAGACTGCTATGTAGCTCTAGTCGTGGCAGTGGTCCTGATTTGCCAACTGCTTTCATACGAACAGGCTGTTGTATTGCACCTGGGAAGTTTTCCGTACAGTTTTACCTTAGTTTAAGTGAAAGCAGCTGTGGAGAAAGTTTCCGGTTACAACCTGATTCATGCTGTGTTTGCAACGAATTTTCCCCTAGCCATTGCTTGATGCATAGAATCTTTATAAAAACACCATACTAGGTGTAGATTTTGATTTATCCTATAGATGGTACACATTCATCGTACAATTTTTATATCTTTCCTGTGTGTGCTATGGATAAAATAACTGTAATTTTGATTTGTTTCCGTTAAAAAAGAATTTTACGTGCAGCAGACAAACAACAACCTAGTCTCAGCCATGGAAGCAAAAATGAAGATATGCAACCAAAATGTCGTCGAATGAACACAAAAGCTGGAAAAGAAGCAAAAGATCAAAGAGTTTCCGTAGCAGTGCCGTCGACAAACAACGCTCTGCAAAGAAGCAATATTCAAACAGGTGCTTTTAAACCCCGACAGCCTTAACATAAAATAAAAAAAGAATTCTAAGTAAACAATTAAGTTGTTTCTATTTGAATGGCCTGGTAAATTTTAGATTGTGTTTCAGCATCCAGCACAGTGGTTCGCAACTTTTTTTGCCCACGTCCCACTTTAATCACCTCTAAATTCCTGGTTGCCCCCGTGGGTCGCATATCAATTTTGTGATTTCCAAAGTGAATTTCATTTCATTAAGAGGACCAAAACGCCAAAACGTTGGTTTAAAAAAGGTTTTGGATCCAGATCTGTTCCGTCCGCTTGGATTCCCCCCTAAAATTTAATTCCCCAGTGGTGCGTACAACCCACGTTGGGAACCATTGATTTAAAACATTGTTCAAAGGCCAAAACTACCACCTTATTTCAAAAACCTGACATAAACTACTTTTTTATTTTCGCACTTAGCTTCTAACTGCAACACAACGCACCTGCGATGCAATTGTTTATGGAAACACAAATCGTTCCATTTGTTGCGACTATACTTGAAATATGGCTTTTCTCTATTTTTTCTAAACAATATGATTAATATCATCAAGAATTTTTTCATTGAGACAAAAAAAAAACAATGTGAATACATAGCTTAAATGGACAAATTTGGAAGTAAACAACTTTTTCATTTTTAAGTATGAGACTTACCCTTACATTTCACTCAAAAATACAATATATGCAATAAATGCGCGCTGGGGAGTTTTTTACTTATTTTGGCAACGTGTGGAATACGCTAGCACTTTATCATAGTGCTTTGCGTATACGTTAACTGTTGCGCTTTGTGCAGTGGATGCTCAATTTTTGAGAATGTGGTTATTTCCTGTTTTTCATTTCAAGACGTAGGACTGTTGCAACCTCTCCGGTGGCGTTGCATTAAATGCGTGATTCACCACGAATGTGATGTGCGTGAAGAAAAACACTACTGTAGATATATACGTGGCGCAAACAAGCAATAATAGGGTGATCTCGTCGTGTAATTTCTATTGATGCTTGCTGCCACAGTGCGAAGCTTTCCCCACATGCCGGTCGGGATTTCCGGTCGCAACATGACTATTTTCAATAAAATGTAATTTCCCCTCATATCTATAGGGATATTCGCATAGTCAAAAATTGTTCAAGTCAGTTTTGACTGAAAAAAGAACTGAAACGTCTCTATTTTGTGAGCCAAAAGTCACTGATTGTTTGCGTCACTATGTATTTACTCATAGGCAACATCACTCAAGTCCGAGTCACTTTTTTATTCTTTGTTGAGTGAACGGCACAAACTTAAATTTGATTCACCTTTTTGTAACTCTTGGAGTAAACATCACCTTCTTTTGAGTCACTTTTCTTAACTCTTCTTTGAGTTGCAGTATTTTGACTGACCAAATGACTTGATTCAGTTTGATCCACTATTGAATTGCAGCTGTTTTTCATTTAGTCAAATCTCATTCTACAATAGAGTATTTCAATATAGAATATAGTATTAGAATTTTTAATTAACCATTTTTAGAGTGTGCAGCGTAAAAATATACTCTGAACTGAACTTGTTGAATTTGCTTTTTAACCTCAAATCCGGTTATAGGAAGTGGCACACTGTATGTATGCGACTGAGCTATTATAGAAGAATTGAATTGCACCAGCTGGAAGGAAAACATTGGGATCGCGTTTTTCTCACTACGAAACTAATGATATTTTTTTGTTAACATAACGTGAAAACAACATTGTGGGCACGACAATATTAACTTGTACAAACTGATCATGATGGAAAACTTTTCGGCTTTGCATTTAATAACTGGACCACATCGGCTTCAACATCAAATATTTCGAGTTGTAGATAATAGTTTCAACCAGGTAATTGCGAATAGCAAAGCTACGGTTCGGTGCTTAACAGCATCAATATATTTTCAAATGCGAGTGAGCTAGTCCAAATGTTCCTTTACGATATTTTTGGGTAAAAACGAAGCGAGCTTTGTTTTACGCGGCTTTGTATGGCAATAAAAGCTCTGAAATAAGGAACAATTTCAAACTTTTGTTATTTCTGCTACCGGTGAAGTCTTGTCAAGGTTACACGTGGGGAAAAACGAGGAGCGTGTGCTCCAAGACTTTTTACGAAGTTGCCTCTTCCCTTCCTGATTATGAAAGTGCCTGTTTATTCGTAGTTAGTTAAATTATCGCCATTTAACAAAAATGCTTATTACTGCTAAACAGCGTCATACACATTTGCAAAAACACTTTCATGTTACTCTTAGACAACACGCAGTTGATATAAGCTTGTATCAAAACGTTTTTATTCAAGCGAAAATACGATGCAACCACGTTCCCGTGTTAGCACGCCCAACCCTCGTATTAATTTTTAGTCAGGCTTTGTTTCATTTTTGAAGGTTGCAACACTAATCCTCCCAACAGCACTTCTCATTCGGATAAATCAACGCCAAGCCCTAATTTTTATAGTCCTTCAGTCAATCCAGCCATTCCTACTCTCCCTGTTTATGCAGCGCAAGCAATGGCGACTTCTTCAGCATTTCATAGACATCTTTTTGCATCAGGTATCTTGAATATGCGTGAAGGATTCTTGAAGCTTATACCGAAAAACCCTTGATCACGTTTCAATTGTTGCACTTGAATATTACTTTCAGTATTCTAAGTTGTCACAGGTTGTGGCATTAGCTGCCCCTACCCGTGCTCACTAGCTTCACCGCTTTGCGAATAACTCACCAATTGTGTAATCACTACACAAAACATTACATTGCAATGTTATTTGTGCAAGAACTATTTATCTGCGTCAATCTTGTGCTGATCAATTTCGCACAGCACAAGAACAATACTTTTTGCGGAGTAAATCTGCGGAAAAAGGATTTTGTCGTTGTCTGGGAGATTTACGCAATAGCTATAAATCAGCGGTTACTAACCGGGGAGGAATTTCATGAATTCAGGAGAAGAATTTCCACTTGACATTTAAGTTACCCATTAATTGGAAGTGTTGCACAGTACTCCTTTTAAGTTTACGTCGGTTATTTCAAGTATTTATATCACTTTACATTTGTAAGTTATTCAGTGGACTATCACACGTTTTTTGGTTACAAACTTCAGTGCTATTATTTGACAACTTAGCTTTTGTCCCGCTTAAGTTATTGTTGTCAATAAGGACCATTGTTTCAAGTGTACTTAATACTAGACGACGAACCCGAACAATAAGGGGAGGAATGAAAAGTTCAAAAATTAACAAAGGGAGGAATGCATCAGAAAAGGTTGGGTACCACTATAAATAAACTTAATACGGCACACATCTCAGGCCATTTAGGTGGCACTTAGATAAACAAACACTAAGTACTCGAATCCGATTCCGACGGACTGTGCCAACGGAAAATCTGCTGCGCTTATATTAAAAAGCACAGGAAATAATTTTACGATTATCTTTCGCGGCTTGGCTTTGTTTTTGAATATTTTTTCGTCTTTCAATGTACAATCATAATATTTGGTTTTGCTGTTTCTTCTGCAGAAACAACCGCTACAGTCTAGTTTGAATCCTTTTGATTTTAATGAATCTGTAGACGGATAGATATATTTTCAATAACCCTTTTCACGTTCGTGATACTGTTTTTATCCAGAGAATTATCTGCCGCTGCGTAGAGTTGAAGATACCCAACTTCCGTTTTCACGGTTCAGTGGTTGGCGACAACTGCTCTCAAACTGGCCATTAGTGAACCCGTCGTCATCCTATCCTTCCTTGCCGATGCCGTCAAATGACTTGCTGCATCATTTGAACATGTTTCAGTGGATCAATAATCGCTTATTTTCTACAAACCAGGCCATACGTATGCCAAACGAAGGTTCATCAGCACTCAAAATGGCCCAAAACCCAACAACTCAAAACAACGTAAAATTGAGCATGCAGTCAAGCATGTCGGTTTTGCGCACTCCAGCACCACGACAACAAAGTCCGTTAACTTTACAAGAAAGAAATAAGCGCAGTTGTCAATCACTCGCTTTTTCACCTTGCGCATTTGCCGCAAGATATCAAGCAACGCCGCAACGTCCAGCAGTGTACCAATCTTTTCCACCCCATCAATCTTCGTTTCAAGAAAAACGAGTTGCCTCACAACCGTTTCGCTGCAGCTGTAACGAATTGCAGAAGTCAAGCAATGTTGATGGATGTGGCAGAACTATCGAAAGAGTATCAAAGCCTTTTCCGCAAATGAAAGATGTGACAAATTTTCCAAATGCAAATCATCTCTGCTCAAGAAAATCCAACTGTGACGGTGGGCGGACTCCCTGCACGGAGAACGCTCTACAAAACGCAGCACGAAACATCTGGAAAACGAAAACAACTTCACCGAAACAATCAGATGAAGGTATTACCAAAGAGAATTACCCAAAGCAAGTACTTGCAACTGGATTTAATCATTTACGGGAAAAACAACTTGCCACCTCAGGTCATAACCAAATAGATCTGCCACTGGGTGGCAGCGACAATTCGCGCAGTTCACCCGCAGGCGTTCAGCACCGCTCACTTACTATGCAACCCAAGCAAAGCGTTTCATGCGACAAGTCCCAGAGACTCGACTTCATTTCGTCTTCTGTCTCTCTACCGTCCGGTGATCCGACTTCGTCAAATAGTTTCACTCCAAGTCAAGTCTTGTTTCAAAATGACATGTTTACAAAAACAAATCCCCGCCCAGCTGCTTCAAGTAGTCCAGGCAAAGCATTGGATCTACGGAAATCTAATCCACCCCCAAACGAAACGGTTTGTTTTCAAGGCAAGTGACTTCTCAAAACTGATTTTTTTGCTAGCAATAACGCCTTTAATTGCGATCATTTTTTGCCTGTTTNCTTGCTCAGTGTTCATATTTCTTTAATGCAAGAAAGATTAATCCAAGCNTCCTGCAGCAACTTGTACGCNTAAAATGCAGTANAATTTTCTTCAAACCAGCCTCTTCAAATAACGCAACATCTCCACTTAGGCCGGTTTGCACTTTGCAAAAACCTTTAGAANTTTGGGTGAGTTTTTATCGAAAAGTGTCTTTTGCAAAATATGGATTTCGTCCACTAAGAATTCACCCTTGGCTATTGTTTGAATATCATACAGTTTTAGTTGTTTACAAGCAATTCTTTTTGTCTTTCAAAGCGACGAAAAATTACCCAAAAAAGTCTAACCAGGAAAGTTCATGTCAGAGTCAGCAAACGCAAAATGAAGGAGAGCACTATACTTATTCAAAGGGACACGGTTCTTGTTTGGGTGATTATGAAGCGGAATTCGGTAAGTTGAATTACTTTTTATGTATTTTGAAATCTTTAACGTTTTCGAGCGTCATCCTGTAATTGCAGTACTACCAACCGGTAGCGTAGCCAGCCCAACATTTGGGAAGGTTGAAAAGAATTGGGGAGCGGAAAAATGTTTGATTGTAGGCGAGTAACACTATTTCGTTTGGGATACCGCCTCTCAAAGCACAAAATGACTGTGCTCTGAAAATTTGGGGGGTGCATGGCCCCCTAGCCCCTCCCCTCGCTACGCCTATGCTACCAACAAATACAATGAAACACTGCATTTCATGATTGGGGCTTCTTTATCTCCGTCTTTTTGAACGTCTGTGGTCGAAACTAAAGAAATTTAATAACTTCATTCTAAACTACTAATTGGCTATATCAGTCTTTGATTTGTTAAAGACGAACAAAGAAAGCATTCTTAGAAATATCAAATTGATCGCTTTTACTTTCTGGTAATTGCTTTTTAATTGTACAAGCAGATCTGACTATCGCTGTGACTGCGTTCTTTGTTCTAAAGCAATATTCACGCAGTCACAGCAAGTATAAAATTGCAACTGATTTCGCATTGATCAAGCAGATATCGAATCAATTCTGCGTTGCAGGATTTACTCTGAGACTGGTAATGAACGAAATCACCAATGCTGATTCTATTTTTACGAAAAACATTTAAAGCTTTCGTAAGCGGTCCAGTGTACTGCAGCCACCTCGGGAGGTGAATCGGTAATGCAGAAAAGCTAAGCAAGTGGGCACCCACCACTAATAGTAGAGATTAAGCGCAAAAATCGTGGCTCATTATTTTAGCGACTTGCAATCAACATTTTACTTACAACATTTTCAACTCCATCATCTGTATTAGAACTAGGTTTTGTTTCAATCGTTGCGAACAAACGTCAAAGAAATGGCAAAAGTTTTGCTTACCTGTCAGAAGGGTTATTTCCATTTAAAATACGAAAATGTTTGAACGTAATCCTTAGATAGGGTCTTTGCTTTTTCATTTAGGTTTGAAGTTGTTTTGCATCTAATGTGAAGTTTTTACTGCTTTGACAAAACCATAATCTTAAATGGATCAGCGGCGTAGTGATAAGCACAGTTTTGTTTCCTCCGCTTTCTAAAAGTTCACCGGAAAAATGCTGTCGTAAGTGACAGCTGCAGTGATGGGATTTTCACAAATAGTTAAAGATGCAATACCACACAATTAAGCCTGCATTTGTCAAATTGGCAAAACCCTGGAACATCGAGACGCTTTTGCAAGTAGGGCAATCCCAGTTCGTGTGGATCGGCCCTGTGGTCAAGGTGCGGCAAGCAATGCCCAGGCACGTTGTGCGGGCTAACTACATACGGAAAGGCCCAGGTGCAACCCGAAAATCAGGCAGCACGAATGTATTTCTGCCTTTCTGTGGAGCCAGAATGAGGTTTCCGAGAACGTTTGAATGGCTTGAACCGTGGTGGATCCAGGAATTAGGGGGCCCTAGGGAAAATTTGTTTAAGGGGATCTAACAGAACTAAGCAGTAAGGCTACTTGAGAAATCAGCAATAACTTGCCTACATTGTATCATACGCATATTTAATCCTGCCAATTGAAACTACTGGTGCAAACATAAGCAATAGTGTTGATTGTTTTTGGAAGTGCCACTAATCATAGAATGTTGCCGCATATCGTAGTAACTTTGTTCTACCCATTGACAATATTATGAATGTTTGCACTTCCGATTATTCGGTATTGATTTATCAGCCACGCACAGACAAAAATAAATCACTCGTCATTCACATTGAACTCTGCAAATTCATGTAGCCTATGCTCAAATGGCCGTTTTTGCATTTTTCAATGTAAATTAATGTGTGCATATCAGAAATATACTTGTACCTTGGGTATGTCTTTCTTTGTTTGAAATTCACTATTCAAGCTCTTTGCACTGCATGTTTACAAAAAGACAATGCATAAAGTTGTTTAGGACTTTTATAACGTCTTAATTGATCATTTTATTCAAAAATATGTAATAAAAGCTTTAAACTTGACAATTATGTGTAATATCTTGTGTTTCACTCAACATTTAAAGATGTAGCCTAAAAATAATGTTCAGAACATATTGTGCAGAACCAGTAACTATGAAAATGTTTACGCAAGAAAGAAAGCACAATCACACAAACATCACATTTACAAAAGTACTTGCTAATCTACTGTAGAGTTGCACTTGCAAAAAGTAATGCACTGATGTTCAAACCGTTAATGAAACAGACTTGGGCGAGAAAACCTACAGGCATTGATAGGAGCACAATTCGGCATTGTAAGAAAAAGCGGTGCTCATGGCGTTACAGGGACAGGTGTCCAGGGAAGTGCTTTATTTGCCTCATCCTAAATCCACCACTGGTTGTGAGGGAACATGGCACCTTAAAAGGTTGAAATGTAAAAGCTTATGATTGAAGCACGAATCGTACGGAACTTGTGGCGAAGTTGACAAGAATATTCTTGGCTGCACGTGCATTAATTGCTTATACAAATTCTTTCAGGGCAAGACTACATTGTGTCGAAAATTTTCGAGAAGTGCGCCGAAGAGGGAAGGTGGATTTTGATTGAAGCGTACACGCGCTTGTGCATTCTGCTTCCGGAGAAAATAATGACGAGCAACTGTAGCGAAGAGCTGCGAAGTCACTTGGAGAAGTTTAGGCGCTTTCTGCGCGATGGGGACGTGGGCAACGCTCTGGGCGAACAGCACCAAATACTATACGTCATGTTCAAATCGGAACGCAGCCCGCAAAAGCGATTACAGCTTGTTGCTTTTCTGCTTCACGACATCCTGTTGATAAACGCGGTTGAATGGTTGTATGACGTCACAATAACAGTACTTCAACGTTGCAACGATATCCGCAATGGGATCACCAACCTGAAGGGAGAAATTGAAGGCACGGCACTTCAAAGGTGTAAGGCTGCTTGTTATTTTGTTGCTTGCTACCTCAACTTTTCTGCTTCGCGTATGAACGACTGCCGCACTGAGGGAGACAATGCTTGTACTGTCATTTCCCAAGGAGCATTTGAAGTGAGGGAAAAAGATACTATGTTGCTCGCAGTCAAGGAACTACTTCATCGTTGTTTTCGGCATCGTGGGAACTTCATTGAAGCCAGAAAATTCCAAGCAAGTGTTAACACTCTGAAAGTTAACCTTGGAATCAAAGGCACTTTTTTACCTGCAACTTTACGAAAAGCTATGAAAGACACAAAAATGAAGACAGCGTGTGCAGAATAAATCTCGCTTTCGCATGTCAACTACCGAAAACGGGAAAACCGCTCTCAGCTTCAATCTCATGAATATTTTTAAAACACTTTTAATGGCAAACGTGTTCGAAAGCCTCAACTTGATTGAGGAAGATGTTGCGTGAGTGTAAGAAATTCCTGATATACAGTATCTACGTGAGAATATACGCAAAGGTGCATCGTGTTGAAAATATGGACGGAAGTTTAGGCTTCCTCAGAATGAAATGTACAGCAACTTTCCTGAGTGTTTGGAAAGTTTCCGGTATATCTGAGTAAAACATTTAAGAAAATTCAGTGCAATTTAAATTCTATACTAAGGTAAACATGCATGCTTATTTAATCTACCTTCGTTTTTCCGTGATCCTAGAATTGCATTGCAGTCCTCCGAAGCCGGTACTTCTCTCCTTCAATGCAAATTGCGTGACTTTACACTCCAAGAGTTTTGTTTTTCAGTTTAGACTTTATAGAGTGTTAACGAAATTGCAGTTAAATTAAATACGTCAAGTGNCTTTTTTGGCTGATGGAAACATCTTCAAGCGTATCTNTCAGTATCTTTTAAATATATTGCTGTGTTCAACAATTGTACTCGCGACTCGTTGTTTATACTTGCAGAAGACATTTAGCGTGATGGCGTTGTCAGGGATCAACGCAACTTGCGTTTCTGTTTCTCCCTCATGGTTTTGCAACTTTTTCCCTTGACAAGCGATCCATAATAAAACGCTGCGCAAGTCAGTTTTTATCATTGAGTTAATAGGCGTAGCTAGGAGGTCACGCCCCCACAAATTTTGTAGCATTTCTAGTCATTTTGTGGCTTGAGGCGTCCCAGACAAAATATTGTTGCTCGCCTAAAATCAAACATTATCCCCCAAACGTTTTTGCCACCCGAAACGTTTTGGGCTGGCTACACCACTGAGGGATACATGCGTTTCTCGTTTTAGACTAAAACTGGTTTCGTCGCAGAGATGCTTGTGGTGTGGTGAGCTCAAAACATGCTTCATAGTCATTTGCAAGTTTGCTGGTGCAGATCTTGCTCTAAACGCAACGAATGCCGCACGTAAAGAAACAGGCAAACAGTGCTTCCGTGATAACTGTTGTACATAGAAGATGTACGTGCAGGACCAGGATCCAGGTCCTACAGCATCTGGGAAAATTATCCGGTGAAGGTTACGACTGGATCTGAAATTTTGCTCAAATCTGAAAAAATTGAGGACCGTGCGCCATTGTTTTGTTCAAAATGCTGGGTTTCAAAACAAATTTCGATCTGCTAAATTGGTGTTTGTGTTGAAATTGTTTCAATTCGAACTGAATCATAAATTGAGATCCGATTTCAATCTGCATATACTAAGTGTGATGAATACCTACTGTAGAGGCCATTTTCAGCTGCGATTGTAAGCAATGTTAAGGATTTTTGACAAAGAGGGTTGTTTGCGAATATAGTGACCAGAGCATAGACACCGACATTACACGGCAGTGACTGTAACAACAGTGCTCTTTATAGGTATAGAGTGCAGCACGCAGACGTGTGCCTTGTGCTACACAAATGTTTCTTTTTAAAAGGCAACCTACGTGGAATCAGAATTAAACCTGAATAGATTCGAAATTCCTTGCAGAATGAACTTTGGCTGTAGATTCTTAAGCTAGTGGAGAAGATTTTTATAATTAATGATAAGTGGGTCGGAAGATAAAGTATGCTTTGGAAGAGGACAGATGCACAGACGTTAAAAAAATTTTTGAAATATTGTGTACAATTTGCCATGAGCGAAAAGGAGATTATTCTTTGGTTAGAAATATTATTTTAATTGAAAACAAATTCAGAACTGAGGATTCGTAGTGTAAGGTGAACTCGATTTCCCATCAAAAATTCGCAGATTTCTTCGATTTCGTTGCCGACATAATCAGAAACGCCTGTACTAGGAAAATGATTTCGCGTAACACTACGCATCCTCAATCCTGCAAGCAATGCTTACGGGTGAAAAGTTGAACACCTGAAATATAATCAGAAGAAAATTAAAGAGTTCATTGAGTTTTGCCATTCGGCTTCACCCACCTACCTAACTTATTTCCCACCCTTTTAGGTTAGTTACCGTAAGTCCCTTCACAACCTTTAACCTTCAATGTTTCAAGGCACTATTGAGAGTGATGGCCTGCCAGCCATAGGAAGGCAAGTCTGTTTACGACTTCTTTCAAAGTTGAGTGTTGACTGGTTGTCTTTGGATTCCGTCCGTCCTTGTGGTTTATTGCTCTTTAACTGGCATACATGGTTGGCCAGTTTTTGTGAATGCAGTTATCTGATGTACGACTTATTTTACAGCATTTTTACTTGCCCCGGGTTGTGTTTTGATATATTCATTCATCTTGAGTTTGTTCGCTTTCTTTGCTTTTTAACTTTCAGCCGCAAGCATCGCCTACCGACAGTAGTGTACGAGGCGGGGGTGCAAGGGTGCGAGCACACCCCAAAAAAATTTGATTTGGTGAAAATCCGGGAAAAATCTGCGGAAATCTGGGCAAAATCTATGAAAACCTTCGAAATCTTCGCAAAATCCCTGAAACTCTTGATTTGAAAAAAATGGCGCCCAACGTGTGCAAAATGACATTAAGACCTTTTTTTGGAGGTCATCCCAAAAACAGTCTTCACGGGAAAGTATTCGCACAAAAATGGCCCAACATTTTTCGGGAAAGTTTGGGGAAATTCGGGCAAAAATTCTTCGCACCCCCAAAAATTTGCCTGCGCCTACACCTATGCCTATTAAGAGATCTGAGGAGTGATGATGCTTGGTGTTATTTGCTGATATTCTCAACTTCATCGCCTCTGTGGAGACTTGTTACTTGAAAACCAATTGCGCAAGTCTAATTCATGGAAACGTTATTAAAGCAGAGCCCAGTGGGCTGATTCCTTGAGATTCCAGCAAACCTGGAGTTTTCGCCATGCAGAGAAAGCTGCCAGGAAAAAGCAGCTGAGCAACCATGGCGCATCAAAGAAGTGATCGTCGAAACGAGTTTAAAGAATCGAAAGCACTTTGAAAAAGAAAATTAGAAATTTTACACTACAATGGCCAGAAAAAGAATTTACCTTCGTTGGCAGCGGTTTTGAAATAGCCATGGCACATCGTTTGGTACATCACCAGAAAGGCCACCACGAATCCACGATGAATGAAAACACAACATCGCACAAAAGTGTCGTTCATCGATTGCCGAAACATTTGCAGCATGTAAACAAAATCGCACAGCCGTTTCGCAGAGCACATTTTCCACATTTTGGTTGGTGGCAGAGCTGAATTTACGGGAGGGCAAAGTGGGCACCTGCCCAGGGGCCTCCACAGTTATGAGCCGTGAGCCTCCTTTCGAATCTGGTTTTGCATATTTCACTGTGAGTAATAATCATAAAGTAAGTTAATCAAACAGCTTGTGGTAATTGTTTTGTTTAGCCTACTTAGCCATGTACAGTGTAATAATTTTGATATAATTTAATTCTTGTTCAAGATGAACTAACAATATGTTTTTTAACTTCCTATAATCTTGCATTCATCACACTGTAAAATCAGTTAACAACTTTCATGTACGACTTCACCTATGAGTACGTATTTGCAGCTAACTGATTATAAAATTTCCTTGATTTTGATTAATATTTCCTTGAGGTACTGAGGGCCTCTAGACAAAGGCTGTCCTGGGGTCTCCACATGTTTACATCCAGCACTACCATTAGGCGAACTATGCGGCTGCCTAGGGCGCTGGGCCAAAGAGGGCGTCAGAAATATAACTCAGTGGTGCAGAAAGTGACGAACGTACACCAAAAAAAAAAGAATGAGCATGATGTAAGTGAACGAAACACACGTTTACGCAGTGAGAAGACAGAGGTACGGCAGTGTTTCAGCTTTGCTGCAAAAATGGTTTAATATTTCATAAAGGGTTAATATAAAGTTTCAGTATAAATTTCATTCATGTAATAAACTTTCCTAATCACTAAACGTCTTTCTTATTTCCGTAATGTACGTGATAATATATAGATTAGGATCTTTGTATAGGAGGGGCTGTCATTGGAATGGGTCTCGCCTAAGATGCTCACAAATCTATTAATGGCGTGCTGTCACGTCCAGCAAAGCAGGCCACACTTTACCAAGTACAAAGAAAAATTTTAAGGTTGCCATTTCTGTTCTTTTCATTTATTGATTTTTCCTAGCTGCGCCGTTTTTACTGGACTAGATTTATGTCGAAGCTTTCACTAAATAATGTTTCATAAAGTTTCAGTCAGATTAGGAAACGCTGCCGAAACCCCAGCATTTCTAGCGTTAGTGGCCTAGCTAACCCGTCACACTTCGATTGTGGGACGCACCACCGTAATTTATGTAACGAACATATACCTGCTGGTTCGCACCATAACCAACAGGGCCGGCCTTAAGCCGATGCAACCGACGCAGCTGCATTGGGCCCCGCGCCTCTGGGGGCCCCGCTCCTCTGGGGGCCCCGCGCCTCTGGGGGCCCCGCACCTCTGGGGGCCCCGCACCTCTGGGGGCTCCGCGCCATGCCGTTTGGGCAGGTTGTTCATTTTTGCCAGATACTCCTTGCGCTCGAGAATTGTGAAAACGTCTTATAGATCTCATTATTAGCACACAATTATCTCATTTGAACGAAAGATGAATTTCCTCTAATCATCGAACGTTATCAAACGTGCTCACTTCTAATGCTTGGACGTTATATCTACGTTCCACCATGTCCCACCCTCTATGGATAGACCACTGCTCAGAGGGGCCCCGCGCCTAGGTCTTGCATTGGGCCCTCATCTGCTAGGGCCGGCCCTGATAACCAACATCGTGACCTTCGCGAATGTCAGAGGTTTGTCCCACATGTGGAACTTCGTCGACTGGTACGACAACAGACTGCAAAAAAGTTTAGAGGCTTTGCTAGAATTTTTGTTTATATGAATGAGGTAAGGGCTGTTACTTGTTTAGATAATATTTTGATGATTTAGGTGTTCACATAAAGTCGGCAGGCATCTAATAAATTAGTTTGATGTAAAAAATCGTCCTTAAAATGTGTTTTTGGGTGAAGGGGTTCTGTAAAGGATCTTATGTAGGTTCCACCAGTAATGACATGCAAATAAAATGTATGTGTTACGTTTATTAAGTAGGCTACAGTAGGTGGGCAACGGTTGATTGCACGACGTCATAAGTTATGATGGGGCGTTGAAAATGGATCTTGCCTAGGGCGCTGGAATGGTTTTTGCCGGCCATACGCATAATATTACGGTAACGTTCGAGCAGCATGAGCTTGAACATTTTCTTCCTGTTCTTATGCCGAAGGCATCTCTTTCGGTTTCTCAAACGTGCTCCTGCATTTGAGAATTTGTTTGACAATTTTTTTCGTATTTCCTCGACAAGGCAAATGCGAACAATTTCCGGCAGATGTTTTTTCCTGTTGCCATCTTGTACAAAATCCATGCGTTTAGTGCTGCAAAGTCAAGGATATTGCACCAAACAACTACATGCCATCTTCTGCATGCCTTACGCGTTGTATACTTTCAGATCATTTGATCAACATCGCCTACCTTGTTTTTACTGTAAAACAAAGCAACAACAGGTTTATTTGTTGATTCATCGACGGACTTGGAATTGTGAATCGTTGACAGCAGAAATGCACTTTTTCTTTGCATTGGTAATTCACAGACAGCTCGTGATGTTCATGGTGATAATAAAATCTTTTCGATGCACTGATCGATGGATCGGGTAATGGCTTCTGCACCACTGGGGATGTCATACACCGACTTTCTGCTGTTGCCTCGTGACTCGTGTCTTTCCTCCTTTGCTTTGCGCGACAGCTGCCAATCCACGTAGTTGCCGCTTGCGAGGCTGCTACAATGTGCTGCTTGATTTTCCGCTTTCCACAGGTGCTGTCATTGGTTTCGTAATACTTTTGCTGTTTGCTTGGAAAGTGCCCACAATGCGTTTTGAAATTCTGTAGTTCGCAATCAAATACATGCGGGTAAAAAGTTTTCATGGGTTATATTGTGTCCCGTTGGTTTCACAGGAACGGGCAAGAAGATGCAAAACCACTTGTTGAGTTAAAAGAAATCCTTGACTTGTATCTCTCTTTTGTGTTCCTAAATAGGGTAGAATGTTCACAATATTTTGTTTTCAATGTCAGTTCAAGATCAAATTTCACCAAAAATTTTTTGGGCTTCTTCAGGGTTGAGAAAAACCTGTTTTTTTTCAAAAAGCCTTGCCCATCCGGCGAATTTGTTTTTTTATAAAAAAAACGTTTTTTAAGTTTCTGAAAAAGAAACGGGTTTTTGTTCTCTAAAATCCCATTCAGAATTGTTTTCGTTGAATCGTGCAATATCACCATTCTAAAAATTGAAAAATAATAACTTGTTATACGGCATTCAAGATTGTGGGTAAGGCTATTTACCTCATCTTTGTATTTGCAAAATGTTGTTGGTTAGTTCACTCTAAAATTGTAAGGTTTGGCAAGCATGCGCAAAACAAGCAGAAGAAAACCACTCCCACACAATCACTGCAGTTTCACGTCAACTTCATGTGAATGCCCTGTTAGTTAACCATGTAAAGAGTGCATGTTTTCAGCATATGGTGTGGTATTCTCCTACATCAGAAACAGTTTGGATGCAGAGAAGGCAGAAAAATTGGTTAAAATATACCTGTTTTACAGGGCTAAAGAAGATAAGCATCAGAACTTACTCAAACTGTTGGAATCATTCTTCTCTTTTTTTCAAGTTCTTCAAATTTTGTTGCTGTTCGTGCTGTTTAATAAAAAAGAATTTAAAGTAAACTGTACAAGTGTACAGAAAACTGTACAAGTGTGGTGCTCATTTTGCTTGTTTACTTGATAGTAGATTTTTCAAAGGAAAAGTAGTGTTTTTTTGGTGGGCTTTTGAAATAAACGCTGTTTTTTTTGGGTTGGATCCAATAACATCAACCCTAGACTTGTTGGGCATGTAAAAATAAACGGGCACATGTTTTTCAACAGCATCAACTGCTCATTGATTCTAAAGATGTGCGTAGGAGTGTATTTGTTGCACAATTTGCAGCAGCCTTTTCCGAAAGCTCTCTGGTATGCGTGAATTTGTGGGTAAAAACTCGTACTCTACAGTTTGATTCACGAGATCATTGAAACCGAGAAAACGCAGGATAATCTTATTAAAACATTTTGCGGGCATAGTTTTTCAAAATGATTTTTGGTCCGAAAGTTTCATTCTACAAGACGTCTAGCCCTTTAAGTCCTGCGCCCGCCAAAATTTTGGCGTAAGTTTGCCACGCTGTAACTCGCCACCCGATTGAGCTAGAGAGCTATCCAAACCATCCTCGGATTCAGCAAGTCTTCTGCTTGTAATCGAAAAAAAAACGATTTTCGTTTTCGGTTTGGGGTTCGCTGGGGGGACCGCTGCAAGTGGAGGTGTTTTTGCTTTTTTTGGCCACCTTTACCTGGCCCTGGAC
>JGI24159J19872_10002284_pt1 | contig 22636 bp, 11 predicted proteins | sample Ectturendosymbi4_FD_19872 | JGI IMG/M metagenome (IMG submission 19872) | reverse complement strand
TGCGAACTCTATTGTTGCTTGCTGCCACAGTGCGAAGCTTTGCGCATATGCCGCTCGGGATTTCCGATCGCATCAGTTGCATGTTTAGAATAATGCTCAGCGATAAACAATCTGAGCATAGCTTCAGCCCTGCAACTTTCTAAGACTGTTCTATGTAACGTAAAACTTTGTGTTACATTAGGGAGCATGCAAAAAGTTCTTTAGTCTTATCTGAGTGTTTACCACCAAAAGTGCCTTTTAAGCTCACGATGTTTCGATATGATTGCATTATTGCAAACTTTGCAAAAGGTTTTTCTTGAATCAGCAGGATAGGCAGTAGGCACTGAGCCAACTTTTAAAATCTGAATCTTACAACCACATATGTCGAAACTTTTGGCAGTTTTGGTTTAGCAGGAAGTTTTTTTACCGGACATTGCTACTTACTAGCGGTAGCTGAANCATTTGAAAATATCGCGCAGTGGCATAAAAACATATTAACCTAACGCNTTCACTAAGCACACACGGAAATCATTTAGGCTTCACCAAGCCATCTACTTACTTGTTATTACTATACAATTATCTGCTTGAAGCAACTTTGTTGCATCATAATAAAAATTCCAAATAATTGCAGGCAGCTGGTTATGCTTTGTCCTGGTATTACCCAATTAAAAGCATCATGAAGAAGAGAAGTGTATTTATTGATGGAGGTGTGAAGCTTTCATCTTAAAACTGTTGAAGCAGGTTTTTGGTAGGAATTTGTTACCTGCTAAGCCTGCCAAGCGCTTGGTAAAATCCTGCTAGAAAATCAGCTAACTGCTAGATTGAAACTTGTTCAACCACCAGTGAGAAAATCCTGCTAGATTTAGCAGCAATCAGCTTAAATGGCAACACTGCTGACCGCAATCTTATGTCTTTTGTTGCATCACTATACAAAAAGAATCAAACAAGAATTTTTGGACACAGAAAGCGTTCAATTGCAAACCTTCGGTTACTACATATGGCAAATTTAGCAAAATACGGACTGCTTAGACTGAAAAAATCTTTGTATAATGTAATAAAAACAGAAGACCGCGGGACCCCTAAAAGCGCGGGGACCGCAGCAATTGCTAAATTTGCTACTATTGTTGATCCGGCACTGGTGTTGATAATACATCACATGCAGAACTCATTCAAAACATTCATGCATTGTTTGCAGCTTGATATTTGCTTGATGATACCTCAACCGGATATTTGCTTATATTGTGCATTACAATCATTTTAAGTTCATTTCAATGCCTGAAGCTTTGTCATTCGTTTCCATAACTTCATTAGATGGATCTTCGTGTGCATCTCGAGCTGAATAGCACAAATGGTCGGCATGCCGAAGTTGTTGGCGAAGAAGTACTAGCCTAACTTATTGCTTTTAATTTAATCTTTTAAAAAGACGGGTGGTTGTAGTATCAACGCAGCAGCCTTGTATGTTTTTTGATTTTGTCGTGAACGTCAAAATAATGTTTTTTGGGTTTTTCCTTCGCGCTTCAAACAATGAACTTTGAAAATATTTCAGATGTGATTCCGTCATAAGAAAACAACCAGGTTACACAAGCACCTTCCTCGTTATTTTGTTATACAGCTTTTCGTACGAAAGTAATATGAATTCAACACTAAGTTAAAGCTTTAAAAATTTGCAAGATTCTGTCATGATTAAATGTAAGCTGTAAGAATAGGTTCAAAAGATTTTGCTAAAAATTAGCTGATTGTGAAAACATTGGCAGTTCCCTCGGAGTACAAACCAACAAATTTACCCTCAGTTGCAAGGAACTAATCAGTAACGGAAGATATCATGCAGCTTTCAAGACAGAAAGCAAAAACTGATTACAAAATTTGTGAAATTTTCTAAATTTTTACGTCATTTTTTATTTGTTGTAACCTCAAGAGCAGTTTTTGATTAAACCGTTTTTAAACCTTGGTTCAAAATTTTCAGGTTAAATTTGACAATTGCTTTGAAACGCTTTTAAAGGTAGAATTGTGGACGATGACATTTTTAACACTAAACCATTTCAGAAGGGAGTGAAATTTGGACGTCTTGCAATATCGTATCAGAAATAATGACGCAACAGCCAAAGATTTCAATCAAATCACATAGAACGTTTTATGAACCAATGATTCATCGCCAGGAATGTTAGGAATCATTATAATTGAGGAGTATTTTCTTGTAAACTTGTTTTCAACCACCATATTATCAACTGTTTTGCAGATACTGGTTCGTCGTTAGAAACTATTCCTACAAGCGCGTTTTCAGCACAAGAGTGATTTACTGCATTGCAGCCATGAACTGGGTCTGGGCGAACCTACTTACATCACCCACATTATTAGGATGGACGGAATTAACGTGAGCTGAGTCTGCATTGTCTCCTGAATATTTACTTTGGAAATGTTTAGCAGAGAAGAAATGCTGTTGGTACTTTTATTTGAAAAATGGTTGCACCGAGAAAAATAAGAGACCTTATTGCTCACAATGGAAATTCTGATAAAGTAATATCACAAAGTCAGGGCAATTGAAAGTAAGATGGGGACAGATAATAGAAAAGTATCAGATTTAAGCAGTTTTCACAACATTGACTTATTTGCGTTACACACTCAACAACTAGCATCTACTTTTTTAAACAATCTTTGTAGCAACAGTGCAACAACAATTGTGTGGAAAAGAGATGAAATGACTTGAAAAGTCAAGCGATATAGGTGGTAATAGGAGAGGTGGAACCATCTCGCTGTTTCTGCGAGATGCAGAGGGTTAAAATATTTGTTGGTCTTTATCCCAGCCAGCCTATTCACGACGATCCCCTAGCGGACTTATTCCCCATCACCCCATCTTTACACTAAGTGTGAAGGATGTTATTCTTCTAGTGGAGAGGTCAATTGTTTGTTGTAATCACATCTTTTTTTTAGATTTTGTTTGTATGGTTTTAACTGAGAAGGTTTTGTGAACATACATTGTTTTCGTCTGAATTGCCAGAATTAGGGTTGATTTGTTCAGCAGAGTGGCGGACATCGATATGCAAGAATAAAAATGTTTTAAAAGCGCATTGCTTTGCTGAAACAGGAAATTGAACACATTAATCATTTCTCTTCCTGTTACTTCTATTTTTCAAGATATGACATCCCTCAACTTTGCTTGAACTGGAAATACTAACATACAGATCTAACCGGCAATGAGGGTTTTTCAATCGTCTTTCCCTGTTTGTAATTCGGATCGAGAACATAACTACAACATATTTTATACTATAAAATAGCATTGTGAAGAAAATGCCAAGCATCCATCAGACTTAAAGGGACATACCAGCACAGTGCACATCATTTCCTTAAGCATACCCCGTCAACTTTATCAGAGACATTTCATCAATTCTGGTTCATTTACTACAAATAGTTCATTGTCACAGGGACGTACCAGGGTTGCCAGATAAAAATTGCAATGAAAAGCGAAACAGGGATAAAAAGAGGCCAGAAAAGGCCAAACCGATTGTTTTAAGACCAGAAATAAGCCAAACTTTGTTTGTAGCATTGCTATTTCTTTGTCACAAAAAACATTTAAATTACAGGAATATCATTAGAACTTTTTATCGAAATTTGGAGTACGACTTGCTTGGGCTTGTACTGGAGCTCATTTCTGATGCTTATCTGAAATTTTAAGGTTTGTGATATTGCACACGTTGGTTGCAATGGTGCCACAGCTTGCGTACTGATCCATCAGGAGCTTTCTCCACGAAAGACTCTCCCATTCACTACTGTACTCACAAGTAACGACCAGAATCATAACAGCCCTTCCACTTGCTCGACGTCATTGCCGCATTTCTATCGCGGAAACGCATACCGGTATGCAATCATTGAACTTGCTTAGTGCTTACAACACAATAGGCCCACACAGTGCACACCTACTGTATTTCCAGCGATAACGCAAAAAAAATTATTTCAGGTCTCGTGTCCTTCATATCATACTAACATGAGAAATTCAAAANGCGGATGTCGGTATGATATACTGTTCNTTGCAAAAATTTGGCATATGTGTTGCCGAAAAAAAAATGGAATAGTAATTTTTTCTTTTTCAGAGGAAATGTTTTCCGCGCACAAAGGCCAAAAAAGAGCCAAACGGCCAAACAATTTTTTAAGGCCAAGCAACTTGAGATGAGGCTAAAAAAAGGCCAAAGAGCCATATAAATATTTTAGGCCAACCAACTTGAAATGAGGCCAGATTTCTGAAATTGTGCCTACAGAAGGCCTACCTGGCAACCCTGCAACGTACCTTCAAAGATGTGTGTCAGATCTTTCGAGTCTAACAAAGGCAACCAAAAGCATCCGTCACGATCGCTCTGATTTGTTTCTAATTTGGATAAATTGTGAAACGAGCGATCAAGAGCAAGCGCCATTGAAGGGTTGTCTTTGTGCAAATTCGCCAAACAGGACGTATCAATTCTGTCAATTTTCTCGAAGATGAAGTTCTACCAAATATGGTTCGCTTCTCTGATGCGATTCAGTATCACTCATACTGACACGTGGAACCAAGTCCTGCAAAATATTTTTATGGTAGCAGTATAGTGCACAATGCCACAACATAAAATCCACTTTGGAAAATCGACCACATCGCAAATGCTGCATATTTCATGCACTTATAAGTTTTCCAAATGGTTTCTCTTTTCTGTTCAAATTTGAAAAATTTTGACTTCAGCCCAGGTTTGGGAGTCGACTTGGAATCACTTTCAATAAGTTGAAAATAAACATGACTTTATTGCGCTGCAACACGAAGTCAGCTGTTCAATCAGAAACATTTCCTGCACTGTCAGATTGTCCCTTCTCAACTTGAAACACCAAATGATATCGTTTCATACACTTTGGGTAAAGCTGTTGCAATCTTATTCTCCACTGAATTATCCAACGATTTTTAATGTAGTCATAGTTTGTGGTTGTCAGTGACACGCTTGACGGTTTTCGTAACTCATTCATGCAGGTTTCTCAACATCTTTCAATGTCTTATCAAAGCAACAAGATGACAATGGTGTGACATTAAAAACCAATTTCAATCGCATTTTTCTCATTTCAAACGTTACTCCATTTGTAAGCGTAATTTCAACACACTTAGTGCCTTTGCCTCCAGGCACGGCTTTTGTGCAAGGTTTGTTTGCCAACAGGAAGAAATTCGTCACAGGAAATGTCAGCAAATTGATTCTGCAAGGTTTTGAATGTCCAGAAATCGTAATCATTTGATACAGTTCAAAATTTCCTAATGCTTTCCAATCATCTCGTACTGGATGCTTAATATGTTTTTCAAAGTACAGTGAAGTTGAGTATGCTAATGAAACATTCGCGTTTCTGCGACCATCAACAAGCACGTCTGAAAGCACGACCAGTGAAAGCTCGATGAGAACTAAGGAAGCAGATATAAATAGGTGGTATTTGAGTTACGAGCTAACTACTTCATTTGTTTGGGTGTTTTGTCAAGATTAAAAATATGACAAACTCGATCAGCCATCATGCTTACCGTTGTGTACTTTTTGGCGTTTTTTTACGATTGGCAAAATCATGTTTTCGGTAATTATGCTCGTGTCAACGTATTTATTCAAAAACATAATTCTAAGCAGTGTTTCGCAAAAGCAGTATTTGGTTCCATGAGTGGTTGGAAAGAAAGGTGGAGAAATTATACAAGTGTTCATGAAATTCTAACTAACTGTGGACTACTTAACGCTTTCACCGTTGGGCCCACGTCGCTGTGTTGCGTTTATTTTTATTTGGTTTACTTGATGCGTTGATCTCTACTTCAACTGCTGCCTTTAGTGCTGTTGACGAATTCCTGAAATGCTGTAGAACAGGGGTGTGCAACCCCATGGCCCGCAGACAAAAAGTGACCCGGCAGCTAAAGTTTTGTGGCCCGCGGAAAGATCCAAGTTTTAAATGCAGTGTGGCCTCGAGACGATTTTCCATTTTGTATTTTTCCCTTAAATTTATAACGCTAAAATAAAGTTTTTTTGCTTGACAACCCGACAAGTTCAACTAGTGTGAAATGAGCTGAACCAATCATTTTTTGTCAGGCTAAGCAGGAAGGTAATTTGTTGAGCGGCTGGNAGGTGTGAGGTACTTGCGTTATTGTTTATTCCGTAATCAATTGTCATAATCAAGTNAAAAATGAAAGTCTCGTGTCCACGCAAGCACTACCAACTTACCGTATTGCTCCTTCAAAACGTTTGTAGGCTTGACAGTACCGCTGCTGTGTTGCTTTGCCTGCATTGAGGCAAATCGAGTTTTATTGTGATTTTTCTCAGTTAATTAGTTGGCATGGTATGGTGAGCTGTTAGCATAATTTTGCAATTTAAAACTTGAGAAGGTTTTTGTGAATTTGATTTTAGCTTAATATCTGTTGCTTTTTTGTGTTTCATCAAAGTAAATGTATGTGCGCAATCAAGCGCATACTTTTCTGCTATCGTCACATATATATCCTCGTGTTCTTTTGCCAGAATCCTAGCTTTGGTGTAAACGTTTGCTGGCACATTGCACTACTGCTTCACTTTGGTGTTTTTGCGAAAACAAAAAATGATTTTCGTTTTTTTTGCGAAAAGTTTGATAAAATTTGTTTGTAAAACATGTTTTTTTCACACTAGTCATTCATGAAAAGTCGAATTGGAACGCAAAGCAACGAAGCGCTTGGTTTAGTAACGTTAGGTTGGCGAAACACTGTACCATAAACTCAAAAATATATTAGGAAAAGAATAGATTCTTGTTTTCTTTTCCTTATGACCACGCCAGCACCTGGTATTCGCTTAGTCAAATCCCCGTTGCCCCACAAGCCGGCANTATGGTTTTTGAGGGGTATTGCCAATTTTTCGTGGGTGGCTAGTGAGTTGTCTAANCCCACAACTTGAAAGTACATTCAGTTGTGGCCCGTGGAAAAACCTAGTTATGTGCATTTGGCCCGGCGGTGCTGCATGGCTGCATACCCCTGCATGGGGTTGCACACCTCTAGTCTAGAAGGATCCGCATGCTTGAAAACGGAAGCTTCTGTTTAGCCTCTCTGACAAAAACTGTGACCGTTATGCGCTTGAGTCAAGATTCGGTAGTTGTCATTCATATTATCACATCTACTTAACGCTGCAAGGAAAAACAATTGTACTAAAGTTGCCACACCAATTTCATTACAGAGGAAACAGAAAGAATATAAGCATTGGCATACTTCAAGGTTAACGCAAAAGTGAATCCAAGCAGTGACGTGCTTTTCTCAAAGTTTGAAACTACTGCAGCAGTTGCGGAAAATTCTTAGACCTGCTTCAGATCAAGCGTGGAAGCTCGTCGACAAAGACCTGCCAGTGCTTTGAACAAATGAACCAAGAAAAAAGACGCCCTATCTGAAAAATATTATTTGGCAGTTGCAAACATGGCAGGACTAGCAGCACGTGACAAACTGCTGCACAAAATCTGTCAAATTTCATGACGGCTTTGTCTTTCTTGCAAGCTGATTTCTGGCGGAACCTCAGAAATACCGAAAAACACAAGCGCTTGCACAACATTACTGGGAAAACTTGGGAACGTCACGCTGTTAAAAAGCAAAAAAAGGATGTAAACCATCATCTGAACCGCCGATAAATGACGACACTCGATGTAAGTGGAAACATTTGTCTGTGGTCATGCCCTTAATCAACACACGGTTTCCGCATATTATTTTTGCCCATTCGTCTACGATCGCAACAATTCCGAAACAGCTTGCGCGTGCACTGCTTACCAAACTTTAATCACGTTATCTGCTTGTAACAGTCAATGCGTGTATGGTAAATACAAGCCCTTTCTTATTCTGTACGTTCATCAACCGCACATGATTAAAATAAGCTTTTTTGTGTACCGAGGTAAGGCAATGTGCATTAAAGGTGCATAAGCGGATGCACCAACAAGCATTCAAAATTTTGAACCATACTTACCGAGTTGGCTTGTTTAACATATTGCAGCTCAGAGAAAGGCGTGATCGGTCTATCAACATCAAGTGAGAAACCACAAACACTTTGCATCAACACAGGGAGTAAAAATTCCAATGACTTCTCTCACTGCAGTGAGGTTGTTATCGTTATGTTCCCACCTTATTCTTTTCTGCTTCTCATAAAATCAACGCAAAATGCAAATATAATCAGCAGCTTAATATTATCCCACGATCTTTTCATTTGGATATCTGATCGTGGACATGACAGTAGCTCGTAGACAAAACGCAAGCGGTAGTTCATTGAGAAAGGAGTTTTTATGCACCGTTGCTATCAATGGCTACTATTCACTTCAGAGGAACAAAACGCTCCTTGCAATAATGTGGATAACAAGATACGCAGCAACAAAATATTGAGACAGAACAATCCAAAGTGCAGAAAAGATGAAAGTGGTTCATTTGCTCATCAGCAAACGACCGCAAGTCTGTTGACTGTTGCAGAAACTGCGAGGAAGCATGTTGCACCCAACACAACATTGTCAAAGTGCTGTGTGTAAAGTGCACAAAGTAAACGGTATTTTTTCAATAAGGTAGCCTGCTGTGCTTATTCATGTGGAACCTTTCATTTCTTCAGGTAATTTTTAAGATTTTGTTGAAACCTTGTCAGATTTTACAATGTAATTTACCTCCCCTGTTTGATGTTCTCTTATTGCAATACTTATCAAGTAAAACTCTCCAAGGAACGATAGAGAACCCGTTAGGTAATGATGAATGGCGAGCAGCTTAGGCGTTTAAGATTGAAAAACATCTCACTGTTCTATATTGTTGATTTAATTAGAAATAACACGGTGGATATCACTTAAATTTGGTTGGTATTTTTACACTGTGCAAAATTGATAAACACTACACTTAAGTCTCATGTGTTTTCTCAGTAACGTGTAGTGCTAGTTGTTTTGTGAAGTGCCAAAAGAAATGATACCCATTGCCATAACCCGAGAGATCATGTTCACTTAATAGCAGTTTTTCACTTAAAGGAACGGACCAAGTTAGGCCCTCTCACCACGAAGCAAAGGAAATCATTATGGAAGTGATTTTGTTTTGGAACCAGCGCACAATCTGTATTAATACGCAAGTTTGTTAATTGAAAACTAGTTAGACGCATATAAAATTCACAATTTTTAGATGATGAGTTTTCAATCAATGTAAAAAATATTTTGTGTGCGACTCGAATATTTTTCAGTACAAAGCGCTCAACCACTAGGCATGCGAACACATTCAAAGAACATCTCCAATGAGGACGTGTTTCGAAGAGAATGCAACACGTCTACGTAAACTGCTGCTGCTACAGGGCATCATTTATTGGCCAGTCAGAAATATTTAAAACAGGGACGGCTGACCTGGAAAGGGATTTGCTGTGAAGTGCAGGAGATGCGGCAGGCGCGGGCGGGGCCCAATGCAAGACATAGGCGTGGGGCCCCTGAGCAGTGGTCTTTTGAAGTCCTTTCATCAGTATGTGCATGATAACACAACAGTTTTTTTATTTGGAGGGGTGGGGGCCGTGGGCATAGCTCATGTGTCCCCTAACTACGTCTATGTTTGTGACTAAAGTAATAGCATGCTGCTGTGGCATAAGACAGTGTACCATTACCAGTCGCAATCAAGCCGAAAGTCGTAATCTAAAGGAAGCTCTGCAGTGGAGATCCGAGCGGCGAGCGCAAGTGCAAAGTTGCGTCAATCACACCGAACTGACAAGCGAATTGAACTTACAATACAGTTGGTTCACTCTTAGTAAACGGCACATTCATTCGAAGAATGACTGGCTTGCAGAAAACTGGTTCTAGGAACCGATTACGTTTCTCGCTTTCGGTAACCTAAAGCACAGACGCGTTCTTGTATCATGGTAACGTGGTGACGTCTGGGCGCACGATCCGCTATCGACTTTATGACGCAAATAAACGAAGAAACACGACTTTACAAGAGAGCAACACATGCCTCCGCCCAAATTTCGCAAAAGCCCAATTTTATAGTTACTCTTAGTACATGGACTTGGAGTGCAAACTGTTGGAATAGAAATGTAGTGACCAAGATATTACTACGAAGTGACAGATGTAGAAGCACTTGTCACACGCTGCTCATATTATGCGCATGTTTGATTGATGAAACATAATCATACGACTAATATAATGATAATTTGTAATTATCTAATATAATGATAAACAGGACCTAGTTTGCTGGATGACATTCACAATTTTTGCCTTGCCTAGTTAAGCTGATAGGCAGATTTTAGTGTCCTTTGCATTTATGAGCCTGAACCTTGAAATAATGATTTTTCTACCTAGTTACGCTCGCCAATAGGCAAAGCACAATGAACGTTTGGTGGGGCGGCAAATGATAAATGTACTTGCACGACTAACAAATAACGCGGAACAATTTTGTGGACAACGAAAAGGAAGAAAATGTGAGTGCGAACACCCGAACACTTCACAAAATTTTGCACTGGTTTTCGTGAGCTTTTTGGCTTCCACAGGTTCACCTTCTCATCTTTTTTCATTTGTTTCAATGTTGTAGAGTTAATTTCATTTTGACAAAATATTAAAATATGTAATCTTTGTTAGAAGCTGCCATGAAACAAACTACAAGTCTTTATTAACATGTAGATGACCCGCAACCAACTAAACTCTTTCCAAAACATAATAAACATCTTTCGAGAAATGAACAACTTTACGTTGGCGAACTGTCATTAAAGTTAATACGAGAGATACTCGTCTTGACCTGTTCATTGCCAGTTGAATCACTACATAAACTTGTTTGTAATAGCCGTAGCTCTACTGCGGTCTTAACTGGCACTAGTAACAAACAGGTTCAAACCAGGGCCTACGAGAAAAGGTAAGCTACAATAAAGTAGGTATATCCAGGCCCGTAATTAGGGGGCACAAGTGGGGCGAAGCGAAGTATGTCGTACCCGGTATCAGTAGGTACTGGGACACGGAAAGATGAAAGCACCCAGGCCCGTAACCAGATTGGGACACTAGGGCGGTCGAAGAGTTTTCTGAGTGGGCCCAAATTTTACTATATCCAACACATTTTTCCAGTGGAGCGAAGATTTTTCAAGGGGGAGAAGCCTCCTTTGCGCCCCCCTTAGTTACGGGCCTGAAAGTACAAACACTGAGTTTTTCTGTAAATAAGACCAAAATTACTAGTGTAACCCGGTTGCCAATATAAAAATTGATCTGTTTCTAAATCTTAGAATGGTAGCTGTTTTATCTAGTTTCTGATTACTATAAAACAAGCTAAACAGGTTTCGACGAGGGCCTCAGAAAGGAGTCTGGTATCGGTCTAACTATTCCCTGGAAAATTTTCTCCCAGAGATCCTGGTTCCATCCATAAAGAGTGGGACATGGTGAAAAGCAGATATAACACCCTAGCATTAGAATTGAGCACGTTTGGTAACGTTCGATGAAATTAGAGGAAAGGCATCGTTCGTTCAAATGAGATAATTGTTTCCTAACAATGACATTTGTAAGCCGTTTCTACAATTCTCGAGCGCAAGGAGTGTCTGGTAAAAATGAGCAATCTGTTCCAAACATCCAAACATGGCGCGAGGCCTCCAGAGGTGCGAGCCCAATGCTGCATCGGTTGTATCGGTTTAAGGCCGGCCCTGAATGCAGTGCGGCTGGCACACACATTGTTTCAATGCACAGGCAAGAAAGACCTAAAATCTGGTCTACCACAAGCGCTACGTCTAATGGTTTCTAGCTACTCGCGAAAGTCGAATCTTTTACTGTGAAGAGAGCAGGTTTGAAGCAGTGACAACGAACACAGCTCGTGTTTGTTTTCAACTTATTTAAAATGATTCCGGGCCGATGTGCAAACATTGGCTGAATCTAACTTTTTTCAAAGTTTAACAGAAATGTGAAACCACGCGGAAAAAGCTGCGAGTGCGAAAAATATGAAGCATTTGCGATATGCTCCCTTTTCCAAAGTGGTTTTTCTGTTGTGGAATTGGAACATCACTGCAAAGATAACATATGATCTTCTATCTTGAATCTACGCGTAAATACCAGTGGCAACAAGCTTATTTCATACTAGCGACCCACAATTTGCACACTGAAATGGATCAATTTGTTTTGAGAAATTTAGTGGATTGATGTGCATACTGCACACTGCTGGCAATTACCAATAAGTATGATAAGTTCTTGACATGTTTTTATAAAGATGAGCAAAAGGTTGCACTTAAGTCCTTGATCATAATTTTGAACGGGAAAATATTGACTGTAAACAAACTGCACAATTAGTTAGATCTGGGTGTTGACGTTGCTATTATTGGCACGTTTTATTTTGATTAAACTATACAGTGAAAAACAAAACGTTGAAACTAGTTGTTTTTAATTAATTTGCGTTTGACGTCTTTTGTCAGTGAGGATCAAAACGTCAATGCTATTGTAATGCACTTTTTGGTTTTGAAAATTGCTTGAAAACCACACTCAAGATTACTTTGCTGCGGAAAGGAGCACGTAAACTTTGCGCTCCCGAAAGTGAAATGATGTCAGTCAATGCGAGGGGTTTCCTGTTTTAAGATCATCGCCAACGTCAAAGATACTTTTTTGTTTTGTTTTGTTGAATTTCATAGATTTTACACAATTCAGGGAAAGTTTTAAAGTGGAAAGATCAGACCAAGTAAGTGGTGTTGGTTACGAAACGCAACTCGTTAACTGTGAAGACATTCGGCTTTCTTAGAAGAGCGCACTCTGTTTAGATATCTCATGCGTTAAATATATGTTGCCTACAGTAGGAACTAAGGTGGATGATGTTTTGTCTTGAAAAATCTCAAAGTAACAGCAAAAGATTTAATGAAGAAACCGACTCAATTCCTTTTTCAGCAAACGCAAACATTATGATCCTGGCGCTTCAAGGCCAGCTTCACCAAATCTACTCTACCCAATTTCCTGGAGCTTGAGGTGTTTTGTGGATAGGGTGGGATAAAGAGCAACTTATGTTTCACCGCCGCCCTTCGTACAAATAGGCAGCTTCATCCTCTGCTTTTGTTACTTTGAAGCTGAAAACAGGTTAAGATGCGTGCTGCTTTTCACATCTATGCAGAGCAGAAATCAACAGATCTCTGGTGGCATGGACGGTTTTTCTTGCCCTAGTGAAAGACAATTCTCGGTGTTTTCTTCAAAATAGTGCTCAACGTCCTGTTCACGTATCATATTCAGAGTTTTTAACTTTTATTCTTCCTGAAATATATTCACGGGAGACCTATGCATGTGTAATGTTATGTTTCAGATACGATGAAAGCATGATGGTTTGTACACACAGTGGCGAAAAAGCATATGGATACACCGTTTTTCTAGTGCTTCTAGGAATTGCTCTTCCTGTTTTAGTAATTGTTCCAAGCTACTGTAGGTTGTTTGTGTAAGTCATTTTCACACATTTAAAAATATTTGCCAATTATTTTGTGGTTTGCTGCGTTTTACTTGTTTCTATGAAACGAGATAATGAGAAGATAAAAATTTTCTGAAATGTTGCAGAAAACAAACGTTGAAGGTCTTATTGCATATTTGACAGTAGGTATACAGTAATTAAAGAACACAAACCATGTAATTGTAAATTCAAATGAAAATTTGAAAGTACACCGGTTCGTGTAGTTTCGGAAATCCTGTAGTGCAGCATTGAATATTGTTATTTTTTACGCAAGTGATAATACTCCTAATTGGAAAGATGCAATCGTTTGCAAAGGATGTTGTACAGTAAACATATATTCATTGCTTGAAAACAGTTTTCTAAATTTCGCAGAGTGGCTTTCAAACGAAGAAACAAGTTTAAACGTGAACACTCCTGCGATAATTTAGCAATCGAAGCAAAACAACGCAAACTCTCGAAGCAGCTCAATTTAGCCAAGACTCTGTCAGTGACTGTTCTGACATTTATTTTGTGTTGGATGCCTTATGGATTTGTTATGCTACTTGATCCATTTGCCCCCAACAACATGGCAAAAAAGGTTGTTTTTTACTTGAAATTTCATTTGTTGGGTTAATTGATGCACGAAGGTTTGGTCGTTAGGTTGTTTGTGTGCTCGCTAAACAACATTTTTTTTGTTTTTGAGGTATTATAAGTTTTTGATACTATTGAAGCTATCGTTTCATTCGTCATTCTTTATTGCAAGTATAAGTTCATTGAAAAATTTTCCGCCATGTTTTACGTTCGTTGTTGTGAATGATAACAGATTAAATTAATTTAAATCAACACTGAATGCTTTTCTTAAATTGTCAAAACTTAGATTGGTGTTGTATTGCAAAATATAAATTTTCAAACATTTAATTTAACTTTTATGATTAACTTGCTGGTGTCTTTCTGAATCCCTATCGAACGTACTGATACAGAAGTCCGCATTTCTTTAGCCCTGATGCTGTTTTGTCACGGGTGATCGCCAGGTGCAACACGTAGCTTTTGCCTCTCCGTGGTAATGAAACTGTTTACCTAATTCCTGAATCGTTGAAACAGCATTTGTTTCTTTATGAAAGCTTTACATTTTTACATTGCGGCCAGATGCGTGCTTCATTTATGTTGAATGGTGTGTCTTGGAAGTTCAAAATTTAAAACGTAAGTATCTGTTGAGCCCATAAGCGTGTCAAAGCTTGGCTGAATTCTTAATTCTAACATTTTATCTATAAAACATATTTGATAAGTTCTGCTGATAACCATCAAGTAGTGCAAAGCCTAATAAAACGATTTTTTGAAAACCAGCCAAATATAGACCATTAATGAAACGAACAATTCAAAACACAAAGATGAAATGCTGTTATTTCAACTGAACCTGCTACGTCATGAATATTATGATATGTTATTTTTACAGAAACACCTGTATCATGCAATTTGTACGTGCCTATGTAAAGCCTAAAATCAAAGTAAAAAATTCTCCAATCTAGAAGTAAATAACAAACATTGATGCAACCATTCAGCATAAAAAGCAACGCCTTGTGAATAGTGGTTGCGAGCACGAACGGTGTACTACTTAAAGCTAAAAAAATGTACTGATGTACTTATAAAGTCAAGAAATCACGCAAACGACAAATCATGTCACGTGATGAACGACGTGCATCATTATGACCTTAACTTGATGATCCTTTGCACGTTTTTTACCCCAAGTAATTTGTTACAGATTTCTAGTCGACTCATTATCACAAATTCAGCTATGAATTTTATCATCTATGGAGTGATGAACACGACATTCCGCAGAGGATACATTGACTTTTTGCGGTAGGTTTTGCCATTCAGCGGTGAAACAGTTTTTATGCAACGTTAATAATTGTCTTAGTTATATAATGTTTCAGGCGTTGTTCAAAGATGATGGAAAAATTTCATGTACAGGAATTTTCTTTTTTTGCGTATCAGCCTTCTGCAACCACAGGTACCTGTAACTCAAACTCACACAACACAAAATTTCATCTATCACAATATTGTTTTCAAAAACAATTATTAAAAAACGCATTGTTTTTACATATGTGAATTGTCCGTAACACGTTCGCAACTGAATATTAAAACCTTGATTTCTCACGGTTTACAAAAATAGCTACAAGGTAGTAATATTTGCTTGCAGGTAATTTTTGTCTTACTCAGATCAAAATGCTTGTAGTTGGTTATTTTTGTCCAAAAGTAATGGGACACTTATAGGTAACCTAACCTTTGCCAAAGTAAACAAAGTAAACTCACAAATTAATATTCAAATCATGATCCTGCCTCGTGTAAGATAATTCCTGTGCCACTTTGCGATGTACATTGATTTTTTCATTCTGTTTGCCCGTTGGTTTGGCCTGCATTTTCGCTACACACATGGAGCTTTCCATTTTACGATTCGTGTATCTCCCAGCCTTCAGCTTTGAAGGCTCTCCCTATAGAGTCCAACTGTCAACTTTGCGACACATCCTCCCAATATTTGTGCTGTGACAGTAGCTATGGTTATGAGCTCCAGAATTGGCGTGACATAGTTTTCACATTTAGTGAAAGCAAATATTTCAGAAGAGCGTGTTTTCTAGTTTTTACTTGCACTAGCTTGTGTTTTGACATATTCAATTTGGTCTTAAAATTGTTTTCTTTCTCTGCCCTTGCTTTACCACATCAACATTTAATCAGTAAGCATTGCTTGCAGATTTTAGGACTGAGGATGTGCAGAGTTACGAAAAATCGAATTCCTATTGCGAAAAGTTCTAAGTGTCGCTTTTGTGGAGAATATTCAGTTTTGCAATCATTATATATTTTCACTAATCTTGCACACTGATATCATACGTGGCAACGAAAATAGTGTAAAACACTGAAATGTCTGAACTACATTCAGAGTCGGATTCAGGTGGGGAGGTGATTGGGGCGAACGCCCCCTCCTAAAACCTACGAAAGTAATGTTAGTCACCATGATTTTGTACAATTCGGAAAACAGCATTCGCGATACAAGGTTTTTGGCTTCTATTGTTTTATCACAGGGGTGTTGCGAAGTATACTTCATTTCTCTTACAGTAGCGAAGCCGTTATGAGACTTTAATAACAAATATTACAGTAATCACCCCCCCCCTTTAATTCTACTGGTTGGATCCAACCCAGACTCCATTTGCCGATGTGTTGAGGTTTTTTAGCTACCAACTTGCACTTGTTCTTTCATTTCAGACATTTGTATCATTTGTGCACTTGCAGCACGAGACATTTTCGGGATGAATCGCAATCGAATTAAGGTAAGTAGCAGATATTTTATTGGAATAAAACACAAACCATACTACTACAGCAAGTTTCGCATGTTTATAATGTTTTGGTCTATGGTATATTGCAATCGGAAACGGAAGGTACGGTAAGCCTCAGCTTCTTCTTCTTTTGAGCAAGTTGCTACAATCCACTGCTTGGCCGCACTAGATCTCAGGGCAGATGCTCAGCAGCCATTCGAATGTCTCATCGTCCAGAACCGTCAGGCCATGCAGTCCATGAGGAGGTCGATGGATTGGACATTGGAGGACAACAAGGTCGACGGTTTGTTCTTCTGCGCCACACTCACAGGCCGCAGAGGAGGCCATATCTCATTTGTACAAGCAGGAGCGGAAACGTCCGACACCGGTTCGGAGGCGGTTAAGCCGGACACAGTCTGTTCTTAGGAGGGTCATTCTGAGGAGCTGTTTGCTGGTGTCGGGGATGAAACTACGGAGTGTCACAAGGTTGTCCAACCACTCCGCTTCCCATTGGTGATCCACGGAGTGCGCCGCACGTTCTGTATGTTGTTGTTGTCAGATTAACTGATGAGTTGTTGTGCGGCTGACACAAATGGGTGTCTCGACGTGAGACGTTGTGCATTCGTCCCCGGTTGACAAGTGAACGCATAGCAGAGCAAGTGACTAGGCTCCATGGAACGGCGTGCTAGAGAAAGTTTAGCTCACTTGTGTCGACGATCAGCAGGTTGGATGCCTGCGAGAATAGGAAGGTTGTCCGCGGGTGTAGGACGCAGTCATGCAGTCACAATTCGCAGGCGTCCTTGATGGCAGGGTCAATGTGTCGGGTATGAGCACTGCGACAGCATACCAGAGCGCAGTCAATTGAATGGACCAGGGCTAGGGTGGTTATTCGCAAAGTTGTTGCTCCAGCACCCCAGCCAGAGCCAGCAAACCGCCTCAGGAGTGCGACTCGTGATGTCAACTTTTTGCGAAGTGACTCAAGGTGTCGGCGATACGTGAGCGACCTGTCCAACGTTACTCCAAGGTATTTGGGATCGGAGAAGAAGGGCAGGGTTTTGTAGTTGTGGCTGACTTTTAGCTCACGTTTGGCTTTCTTGTTGATGAGGTGAAAGACTGCCTACATCGTTTTTGTAGTGTTGAGCTTTAGATTCCAAATCCGGAGGTATTCGTTTACGGTTCCCATGTCCTTGCTCAGCACCCCTTCCACTTCTTGCCAATCTCCATCGGCATCCATGATTGCTAGGTCGTCAGCATATGCATACTTTCTGGAGACGGTGGTTCGCAGATCACAGATGCATATGTCGACGAGAAGGGTGCCAGGCGGATCCCTGTGGGACGCCGTTCTTGAGACAGCTGAGCCCTCGGCCCAATGAGAATGAAATAACACTTCATATTAGTGGTAAAATTTGTTCAAAAACTTTGTTTTCAATTGTTTCTCATGACTGCAAGTAGCACTGGCTGAAAAAAAACTTTCTTTACTATTTTTCAGTCCAGAAAACCTTAAAGATCCTGCCAAGAAAAAAATTCAGCATTCACGTCCACCCAACATCTGTTGCTGATGAAACATACAGAGCCTGTGACGTCTGGCGTAAATTTAGATTTTGACTACTGCGGAATAATTCTTTCTTATAACAACGTTTTTACCACGATTGCCGTATCGCCCATTGTGCGCATATATCTCGCGATCAAGTGCCCTGTTACATGATGTTTATTGTCATTGCAGCACGTAATCTGCGAAATTCCAATGAGTCATACGAAAGTGTGCCTCAGTCATTCAAAAGTGCTAAAACAATAACAGAAAGCAATATCTTTTGCAGATGGAAAAAACGTTCAGCAGAATTAGAACGAGACTGCAAATTTGGTTTTGAAGAAAACATTGTCTATTGTGCACACTGTGGCTTTGTGTAAAAGTCCTGTTCACAGGATATATTGAATTGATGTTTGATAAACAGCAATGTTGTTTTGTTTAGTGAAAGTTCATCTGCAGTTTTGATAAAAACAAAGGGAAATTTTTCGAATTTGTTGAAACAAAATTTTGACTTTTAATAAGTCGAAAATATGTTTAAAACGACGGGCCAGACAACGATTTAAAATCCATCAGAAAATGAGTGTTTTATAAAATAAAAGTAATCACGTCTGCGAACAGTGTAGAACCTCTATGTAAAATATTCCAAACAATTCTAAATTCAACGCATTCAAACATACCTTGGCTCTCCAAATATGTTTTAATGTCTTTTTCATGCTCTCTTCCAGGTCGTTACTTGACCCCAATCTCTGTTAATCCATACCTTGATTCAAGTCATACAGAAAGTGTGATTAAAGCAAACACCCCGTCAAAGAAAATGAGCAGCTCGTCATCCTTCAGTCCAATAGTACAAACGATCTTACTATACATTGTTTCTCACTATAGAAGGTGCATAGCCGCACTGGCAATCCTTCCTTAATCTCACACTTCCCCTTATGACGGCTGTGCATCACGATTGTCTCGTGTGAAATTGTAAAATAAAAATACGTAGGCCCGTAATTAAGGGGGGGGGCGAAAGGGGGGCGTCACAAACCACCTGAAAAATTTTTGCCTTCCCCTGGAAAAATGTGTTGGACATAGTTCAAAATTTTGGGCCTCTCTCAGAAAGCTCTTCGCCCCGCCTAGCGTCCCAAGCTTGTTACGGGCCTGGAAATACGGCACAATCAATAGGGGTTCATAATATTTCCGCTTTCCCGAAGATTTTCATTTTTATATCATTAAAAATACGAGTTATTACCCTCAAATAGACATAAAACAAGTGAAAATACATCACTGCTAGTTTTTTTGTATTCAAGTTTTACGAGATTACTTCTTACAGTTTGACTGAAGCGAATACTATTATTGACTAACCTCTATTCAAATCATACACTGGTAGCGTAACTCTCTACACCCAGTGCTATATTTCTCCTATTCCAACAGTCGATGACAGATGGCAAAATGCAGGTGGTCGGGCAAGAAACCCACGTCCCAATCTTTGTACTCTAGAAGATGAATTCAACGTCAGTGAAGTGTTTTGAAAATGGAATTTCGTGCAAGCTTTTGTTTATACCAAACAGCTTGTTTTCATTGGTTGTGGGATGCAAAGGGTTTCCATGCATTATAAGGTTGTAAACATTAAAAAAAAACAATTTCAATTTCACAACGGCAAAACTAAAAAGTTTTAATGTGAAACGATGTTCTTTAGGTCGACTAAGACTGTCTTCTTTGTCCTAAAGAGGCTTGTGTCGTAACAATGATCGTTTCATTTAACATTCGAAACTGACATCCCTCAATTCGTGGTTTGGTTCTTGTCAAATGGTGAGAAATGCAGACACTCTGAAAGAATCAACTATTTTCATCAACACGACGTTCTAAGGGAAAATTCAGCGAAAGATCAGGCATAATCAAAAGTCCTTGAAATGTAGATATTTTTAACTTCGTTTGACATCAAGTCAGCGACGTCCAGAAACACGTTTTTCTCCTGCATATATTGCTAAAATGGCACAATNTAGGGACGTTTACNAGTTNCATAAATGCTTTGGAATACTTTTTTCTCTTCAAANAGTCGTTGTGATCAAAACGTTTCTGTGAGACTTAGACACACACTTCATTTCATAGCATTGATTCGAGGTATAGTTTTGTTAATTTTGAATATTGGTTGTTATCAGTGTGTGCGAGTGTTTCAATACGTTTTCTTGTTTTGTACTAAAATTACTGCCCATCAAAACAAACATGAAGAAATGGTGTTGATGAAACGGAGTTGTCCAATATTTCATGTACTTGAAACAAGTCTCTCGTCTTCCTGTGTTCTTAAATCTTGTTGCTGTCTTTTGAAATCTGGTGAATGCGAAAGTGAATCTGCCAAAAACTTATCAATACTGCAATTTCCGTTTTCGCTAAGTGGCATGATGCATTGCATTTAATGATGTTGTCTCTTAACGATATTGAAGTACATCCAATGACGTTGCAGTTTTGCAAGTCTTCTCTATTGATCTTGGGTTACTACTCTTGCAATGAGTGTGTTTCTTAAATTAACAGTTCACAGTCGTTGCAAGTAAAAGCTAATGTTTTCCGAATTTTAACGTCCGTGGAATTGTCTTAATGTGAATGTATATGCCTGACGACATCAGTATTTTGGTCATTGGATTTTGAGGGATTGTTCTCATCAAAGCGATTTTACCAATTTGTTTGTATTTGAAAAAGATGTGGCAAACGTCATGGGCGTCGGAATGGGGGGCTTGTCCTCCCCTGTGTTTTGAAAATTTCAGGAAAACATTTTTTGTCTTTGTTTCAAGTGGCAAAAAGAAATTTTGTCAGTTTTTGCCACCCCTAGAAAATTTTGGGAAGAATCCCCTAGTCCTCCTCCCCTTGGAAACATCCTTCTCACGCCCATGGCAAACTTTTATTTTTGACTGCCGTCCAGTCGATCAAATTGTATATTGCTTGATTCACAATGAAATGATACGAAACCGTTTTTGCGCGTTATTCCCATCAAACAGTGTTTAATTTCAAGAACTTAATTTAAGACTGAATCACTTGGCGAACGTAGAGCGAGTAACTTCAGATATTAGTTTTTGCGTACTTGGTTGTGATCGAAGACGCACGAATCTTCAAAAAAGTCATTTCGAACGTAGAGCCAAGGAAAATTAGATTGTTGTATAGAACATGGGTTACGATATATGTTCAGCGGAATAAATTGCAATAGACCAGCACAGAGCATAAAATCTACAACGCAGAAGCTGCGGAATGTGGAAATCTTTACTGAACAAAAATTACAAAATCATTTACTGTTCCTCATCAGCCTATGATTGGTTCACGACATCAGCAGTCTTGTAATTAAGCCTGAAACACGTACATTTATTGCAAACGTGAACAAGGAAGCATTTGTTGATTCGATATCATTGCATTATTAGCTGCTTTGGCCCCTTTCAAGCCCGCAGGTGTCACGATCGTGCCAATGACGTGTTTGGCCATAGGTGCATACCTGTAGGCGGTTGGTGCAGTGTTGTGAAAAACAGAAGCTATTGGAAATCACTCGACGTTTGCAGAACATTTTCGTTTGTTTACAACAAAGGTATCCAGCAATGAAGTTCACATCAAACACGTGTCAAGTAAAACCACAATTTTCAAACCAGGGCAAAGTCTGCACGCCTATAAAGAAGTCAGTAAGTTGTCGCACCGTTTCAGAAGGGCTACCCGCAACAGGAAATTTTTCACAGTTGTGACACCAGGGCAGGCCTTAAGCCAATGCAACCGATGCAACTGCATTTGGCCCCGCGCCTCTAGGGGCCCCTCGCCTCTGGGGCCTCGCGCCATTGTGTTTACGTAGATTGTTCATTTTTTCCAGATACCACTTGCGCTCAAGAATTCAGTAGAAACGGTTTATAAATCTCATTGTTAACAAACAACGCTCACGTTAGAACTAGCGATGAATTTCCTCTGTTATCGAACGTTAATAAACGTGCTCAATTCTCGTGCTAAGGCTTTATATGTGCGCCCCACCATGGTCGCAAAGCACGGTTGACTGAACACGATGACGTCATAAAACAACTGCTCAGAGGGGTCGCGCGCCTAGGTCTTGCATTGGGCCCCGCACCTGCTAGGGCTGGCCCTGCATGTACCTCTGATTCATGCTCATTTCAAAATAAACACGAGGCAGATTCGTTCCAAGTTTTTGACATGCACGTTTGGTAAAGTTTGCCTTCGACAGAAAACAGTGGAAATGGTCGGTTGTACCTACGAAACTCAACATTCATATTTGGAAGTTGAATAGAAAAAGTGCATATTCAAAAACGTTTAGTCATTCAATTTTTTTAGGGTATTGCATGTTTGATTCAGACTCATTGTAATATCACAAAGGTAATCGAATAACGCAGGAACGAAAAAATGGTTATTTGCAACACATGACAGAGTAAGCCTCGGCTGATAAACATAGTCGGCGCTGAGAGAGGAGCAAATCACTGAAATAGCTGAAATACCTGCTTTGCATTATTTAACACCTTAAGTTGAATAACATGG
>JGI24159J19872_10002283_pt1 | contig 22642 bp, 13 predicted proteins | sample Ectturendosymbi4_FD_19872 | JGI IMG/M metagenome (IMG submission 19872) | reverse complement strand
CTAAACTTATTCTTCCAACACGATCATCCTAATAGCTAAGATCTGTTCTTCTCTAGCATAGATGTGTGCATATGTGTTGGCCACAATGGCAATCAATTTGGAAAAGGAGTAAAATATCGGGTTACGATCTAAAGTATTACATAGCTGCAAATAGGTCAAGTCTCAAGCAAGTAGAGAGAAGGAGGCAATTTAATACATAGCATATAGCTTAACCTTCCACACTGGGCAATCTTCACTACAATGTCTTGTACTTAAAATACTACAACTTACTTAAACGTTTGCAGCTTCTAAAGTCACATTATGAAAAACCAAAAATCCACTTCAGTTTAGATAGGTAAATGTGCATTGAACACAGCATGCTAAAAAAAATTAGCAATATGGGACTGATACACGCAAATACTGCAGCTATGTGATCAACTACTAAGCAATGTGTACAAATGCACATTTCCAATGACAAATGACTTATAACCTCAACAAGAATGTTTTATAAAATAGTAGTGCTTCACTGCACTGCATCAGCATAAGTGAATTATGCAGTGCAATAAATACTACAGTTGCTACTATTCATGAAAACTTCACTTCGCAGCATTAAATTGAAACAATACATTTTGGCAGGACCAACATATGCATTATGCAATTCATTGCATGAAACAAACGGAAAATATGAAAACCTAAACAGTACAAAATCACAGTTACATTACAACCACGCAACATATTACAGCTGCAGTCACGTAGTTAAGTCTATTCATGAATACTTCAACGAAACAGATTTGCACTTGCAAATATCACAACACCAAGCAAGTTTGAAACCCGAAAGCTTCACAGTATCATATCACAGCTACCCCACATTACTAACGCAAAACATTTTGCAGCTACAGCTACATTTTGTTTGTACACTTTACAGCATCATCAATTTGAGGTTTACAAAAATTAGGGTTAGTTGGAATGGTGAGTTACCACTACATGTTCCAGATTTTTAAATGTTTCAACTCTACCCAAATTTGAATGAAGTTGTTTCAGTTGGTCCAATTTTGATTGGTGCTGTTGCAATGTGCTCAAATATTTATAATATATGCAAATCTGAATAACACTTTTCCAATATGCCCAGATGGTTCTAATTGTACCCAAGTTTGAATTAAGCTCTTTCAATTAGTCAAATATGATCAAGACTGTTGGAATTTGCCCAAATGTTTCTAAGTGCATACAATTTTAAATGAAATGATTGTATATTATTCAAATTGGAATGAAGCTGTTTGAAGCTACCCAAAATTGAATCAAGACGTTCCACTTGGCCCAAAGTTGAATGGAGCTATTGTTGTTTCGTCAGAGTTGATTTAGTCTGTTGGAACTTACCCAAATTTTTCCAATTAATGGAAACATTTTTAACTTCACCCAAATTTGAATGTAGTTGTCCCAATTTGCTCAAATTTCATTAGGATTGCTAAAATTTACCCAAATTACTTTGATTTTATCCAAATTTGAATAAAACTCTCATAACCCACCCAGACATTTCTAAACGTACTAAAATTTCAATGGGGCTTTTCTATATAGCATATCTTTGAACAAAACTGTTTGAAGTTGCCTACAATTATGTGAAGCTGTTGCAAATTGGCAAAATTTGATTTGACTGATGGACTTCACCCAAGTGTTTCCAGTTTATCTAAATATTTTTGTTTTCACCCAAGCTTGATTGAAGCGTTTCTCATTTGCCCAAATTTAATTGAAGCTGTTGTACTTTACCCAAATGCTCCTATTTTACTCAAATGTTTCTAATTTTAACCAAAACGTTTTTAAGTTTTTTAGTTGGCCCAAATTCGATGAAGGCTGTTGGAATTGCCACATGATTCCAGTTCACTCAAGGGCAGTGTCTATTTTGCCATCAGGGGCCAAAAAATGGCAAAATAGTCCCAGACTATTTTGCCGTTTGTGCTATTATTTTGCAGTTGATTTGGTTATTATGTCACCTTAGTTTGGAAAATGGACACGACCTCACTTACATGTGAATGTAGCTGCATACTTTGCTCAAAATTTCACAATTTTTGCCCAAATAATGGCAAATTTTTCAGCGTGGGGATGCGACCGCATCCCCTGCATCCCCAAGCCGTACGTTAATGGCATAATATCTTCGTGCACTCGTATTTTTGGTAATACACTGTAGGTCACTGAATTGTTCTACTGCTTTTACCCAGGTGCGTAGCTAGAAACTTTAATAGGGAGGCAAACAACAACTTAACATTTGAATATTTCATTCCCTTGGCTTTTGAAACATCAACCATGAGACATGCATTTGTCTGGCTTGTTTTCCTGAACAATTGTGTTCAGATATAAGCTGGCAAATAAAAAGACTGCTTGCATTGAATTAACAAATTTCAAAAGTTTTTTTAGTGAAGTTCCAAGCTTCTACTTTAGATCAATGCCACAACTTGGTCGTAAAACTTTCCTGCAAAAGTACTTGTGAAAATCGCGATGATACGTAGCACTATCTGCAATATGCGTTTTACAGCCAATATTGTTGTTGAGCAAGAAGTCATCGTGGCCGCCATTGGGATGGTATTTTTTATACTGTATTTACACGCTTCTGATGTACACCAGCACACGTTCAGTCGAAGCCGAGCAGCGACTTTGCTCTAAGACACTGACTTCCGAAGCAGGCCTTCTAAAAAAACTTTCGCGGATATAAGACGTGGATCCTGTTGTCGTCTAATCTTTGAGCGATTAATTCTCGTATGTAACTGATAAACGGGAAGGCTTGAGTCTATCAACGCGTTTGAAAAATGTTTGGATTTTTGATAATAATCCGTAAAATTTTTTGGCTACGTTCGATTTATTCCATGAAACCTTTGTGCAGTAAATACTTTAAGCTTGCTTTGCTTAAGTTGGTTTGATGAGACTTTGCTAAATTAACTGACTTCATTGAGATATACAATGGAATAAATATGTGAATACAATCGTAACTCCAGTACTGCACAACTTATCGACCACGCTGCGCTGCATGTAAAGATAGCTTGGAACTACTCATAATTAATTTTTTATAAATCAACGGGCTTCCAGAAAGCATAATAACTAGTCTGCGGAATTTGAAGTCCGAATGAGAAAAAATTTAATTTCGTTTCATTTTAGTCACATGTACTTTGTCGATAAGACAGCTTACAAGCTATCTCTAAGTAACGGCAGTGCCAATGTCCTTAGCACTTACACACTAAAAAGCATCTGCTACTTACACTAGATTTTGCTGTTGACTCTTCTCATTACAGCTGAATTATTTCCAATTATTTGCTGCAGGATAGGGTGGCAGTCAACATCAGATGAAAAATCGGACCTTGATTACTTGACAAAACCAATTTTTTTACTCGCCGGCAAGGTAAAGGGAAATCTGCCCAATTTCGGCGAATTTTTGTTCGGCCATAACTCGTCAGCGGATTGAGCTAGAGAACTGTTGAAACCCTCTGAAGATGCGCAAAGTCTTGTACTTTCGATTACAAAACTTTGAAAGTTTTGGATTTGAACTGTTTGGGGGGAGGGAAGGTTTAGGGTTTTTTAGATGACGTCACCGGGCCCTGGCTCTTATTCTCAAGAGGCAAATTTTGTTTATTTCAAAACATAGGCGAAAATCCGCATCTTTAGGGCGCTGTATTTGCCGTCTAGCGTTTGTGGTTTGAACGTTGTGGTCAAAAAATCGATAATTAGTTAGCCAATTACCTATAGGGATTCATCAGGGGATTAATTGATTAATTTGTTGCCTTCAAGCTATAACTTTCGAAGTACAAACGCTAGACAACCAATCAATGGCTCTAAAGAATAAGATGCGGATTTCGCCTGTTATTTTTAAAGATAGAAACAAAAAATTTCCTGCTGGGTTTGGGGCCCAGGGCCCGATGACGTCGTCCAAAAAACGAAAGCTAACCCATTATGTCATCACCCACAAAACAAATCAAATCCAAATCTTCCCAATTTTTTAAATCGGAACTGCAAGACTTTCCACATGTTTAGAAGGTTTGCACAGCTCTCTAGCTCAATCGCCTGGTGAGAATGATGACGCAAATCTCCAAAATGTCGAGCACGCGGGACTTAAAGGGTTTTAAGGCTCCATAGAATTCCAGTTGAAAAGCCACAATACCTGTCATCCCAAATAAATATCTAGAATGAATGTTATTGTTGCTAAACAGTGACTACGGTTTAATAAAGAAGGTTTGAAACTGAATCGCTTCTTAGCCAAAGTTTGAGATTCAAGGCACATAAAAGGCATCTCACCACCATTTTCACGCATTTAGTTTTTGAGCTGTACAAAAAACAAAATCTGCTCTATTCATTTAAGGCTATAACTGACACTGCAAACAAGGATAAGTTATGTTGTAGCATGCCAGGGTTATCAGAGAGGAATTTTTGCGATGGTCTTGAAATGAAGTTTACATCACCACTAAGTGGGATACAGCAAGCTGGTGCAGCACAAACACCTGCGAAAAGCGTTACTCTTTGTTTTTACTTGCGGTTAGTGATTACAAGCAGTTAGATACACGTTTATATTTCATAATTACCAGCTTTCACACGGAGCTGAAACCTTAGGTAAAGGTCGGCCAAGATATGAATTCCCCAACAATTACACTATACACCACTATTGATTTAATCATGACAACTGAAATGCTCACACTGAATTCATAAGGTTCGACTGAAAGCTCAAATATAAGATATGTTCCTCAAGCAGTTTTGTTGACCTGCACTGAAGTATCTCTTTGGCTTATACACCGAATGCTTGATTAGCCTAACATTTTTTTATGCAAATTTTGGAATTTGGGGGTTCATTGCCCGGGTTTCCCCCATGGGTACGCGCCTGCTTTACCTTTCTCGAGTTTTTAATATGGAAAACTTCACTATAACAACGTTTTGACAACAACGAAGGTGCCATCACGGAGAAACACCCAACCAAGCAATAAAACCACGTACTTCGTAATTCTTCTGGTTTGAAAATTTTACACCACGGTCCATTGTGTCCTTCTACCCACTGTTGGTAGTAACAACCATTTGAGTAAAGAGATTGCAACATCGACCTTGGAAACGCCTTGCGTCGTACACCTAACCTGGTTTGTATGTTCCTCGCAATCCGCTTGATCAAATATCCTGCAAAGCAGTTTGCCGTTAAAATTTTATTTGATTATATTTTTTTATCATTAAACACATGGTCTGAGGCAGGGGTGGTTAAACTACTCCATGCGGCCAGCGAGGGCATTTTGTGCTGCCCGCAGGGCAGCCACACGCACATAGATATTGCATATTTCGAGTCTATGTTAAAGTAATTTTATCTAGCAAATGAGAATCCTGTTCCACACATTTCATTCAAAACCGCATTTTTACTCAACCGGAAGTGACTATTGTTACCTCCATTTTTTGCTAGCTAATGCAAAAGTTTTTAGCGATTACAGATGTAATTTATATAATATATCAAGTTTTCAGTGTGGCCCTCTGTAGAAAATGTTTGCCCGCGACCCCGGTCTACGCTGATCAAGTTCCAAATCTCAAACGTGATGGTAATCTGGCTTACCTTTCATAAATCTGTTGTATATTGGCGAGGCAGCTTTATTTCCAATATAGTTGGCTTTGTATCTTAGGCAGTTTTTTATGTATAAGGGGTCCCCTTCAACATCGGGGATATCGACCACCGCTTGATTCAGTCGGATGTTGGATGCTGCGTCATCTCCAGGCACGCGAAGTAACTCTCTTTTGAACGAAGCAAGGGATTCGGTTGTTCGCTGGAAGTTGGTGCTAGAAAACCTATGATGGCAAGACGTGAGCAGAGTTATGCAAATGCGTGTTTAAACCTGGCAGAAGGCACTCGTCAGCAGGGTGTTAAAGCGCAATCAAAGTTTTTTTGCGGAAGTGAAACCGTACTGATGAAAGCACGACAAAGCAAGCGTCTGCGAAAAACAGGTCGCCTTATCCGGCGATCATATAAAACAGGGTTATCAAACTTTTTTTCTGCGACCCATTTTACAAAAGGTTTTTCTATGTGACGCTTTAACGGATAACCTAGAGCTCTAGATGTTAATGATACCTGTAAATGTCCCATTACAACAATCAAGACTCAAGAGGCATTTTTGTCTGTGGCAAAATAATAAAAATACACACAATCCACGGAAGTAACTATACAGTAATAAAACTACCACGCAATGGATACCGTAGGCCCAGGCAAAAAAAATTAACAAAAAACAATTCAGTTTGTACAAGTTATCCGCACAACTATAACGGGATGGATGCCATCAATGGTGTAGGAGCGGGGCGTGCAGGGGGTGAAAGCGCACTCCCAAAAGTTTTGATTTCTCGAAAATCCGGTCAAAATACCTGAAAATCTGGGCAAAGTATCTGAAAATACGGCCAAAAATGGGACCCAACATTCTTTGATTTTGAAAAATTGGCACCGAATGTGCATAAATTGGTGCCCAACGTGCATAAATTGGTGCCCAACGTGCATAAATTCGTGCCCAACGTGCAGAATCACATGAAAACCTTTTTTTGGAGGTCATCCCAAAAGGTGTGTGCGGTGGGTGGAAATATTCCCACAACGAGTTGCTCGAAAACTTTTCAAGCAAGTTTGGGGAAATTTGGGCAAAAATCTTTCGCACCCCCAAACGTTTGCCTACTCCTATCACCTATGACTACCATTGATGATCTTTATAGATCATCCATTCGTAGATCGATATAAGAAAACAGGACAAAGGACATTCTCAACATTTTGCAAAGAGGACCAGTTTTTGGTCGTGATGATTATCAACTTTGAGAATGCCGCTTCACACTAATATGTTGTGCAAAAGGCTAAGAGTTTATAAATGGCTGCGTCACAAATGACTGGGCATTCATTTTTTGTTCTTATCCAAAAATGACATAAACTCTGTTTTGAAAATTCCAGTTACAAACTTTTGTTGTTTAAACTCAACAAACTCATCCTTGGTATGGCAGATATGAGGCCTCCTGAAAATTCAATTATGTATCATGGACTTTACCACGGTGTGGCCAAGGGGACCGTAAACCCCTAAATTTCTGCCATATCTTGTTGTTTTTTGTTTTGAGAGGCGGTGACCCAAACCAAATACTGTTGCTCGCTTGAAGTCAAAATATTTGGCCCCTTCCAAAATTTTGGGCTGGCTACGCTGCCGTTGTGTATGGTTTGTGGAGCCAACTTTTCTTAAGCGAAAGTCCAAAGTACTTCTGAAACTGTGTGAAGCTTTTAACGTTAGTCTAAAATTACTCAGTGTGCTCTCAAAGCAGAGACTAGACTTATAGTTCTAAGCGCAAGCATGCCTTCGAGTTGGAATGAATGCAGTAGGTCAATATTGCTCAGTACTTTGAAACAATCATTACGTAACAACGCATAACTTGTGCGTGGTTGATTAGTATCATTTGATAGCTCAGGCAGACATCCTAGTAAACAACTGACAGCATGAAGCACGGTACTGCCTCTAAAAATGCTGTAGAAGTAGATTCACCGTAAGCCAACTTTTAATTTTCTTGTAATGTTTACAAAAACATTTATATCTGATTTGTCAAGCCAATTTGCTTCGCGACCCCAAAATGACATTTTGCGGCCCCAAATGGGATCGCGACCCATAGTTTGAGAAGCCCTGATATAAAAAAGCGTGATCAACAAAATAGTAAAACTTCGAACAACGATAAAACAGTGTATTACGATAGTTTTCTTACCATAATCGGCTTGGTGAAACTGATGAGCCAAGCAACGTGGGAAAGAGTTGTTTGTATCTTTGAGCTATGCCCTCCATCTCTTGCCCACCATACTCTGTTTGGTTCTTGTTGTCATATTCGTTTGTCCAAATCTCCCATTCCCGAAGGGCCTGCCGACCACACACGGTGCTTGTTTTTTGGACCATTTGGTTAAACTAAAGTTAATGAGGTTATAGATAAAGAAAAATCAGCTTCTCTGAAAAGCACAAAGCGCCACCTGCGAAAAGCCATTTGCTCCCATCCGCTACATCATCACACTGCCACAATGATGTTTTGATGCTTCAACCCTTAACCCCCAGTTGATTGCCACACATTCTTCTCTAACTGGGCCACTAGAGACTCACAGAATTTCTGATGTTTACGAGAGTAAGAGAGGATAATGCAAGGGAGTAGAAGTACATTAGCAAACGTGGGATGTTTTCAGTGAAATCTTGAAATTACGTTTCAATGGACAAAAATATTTTTCACAATTTTCACAAATATTTTTCGAAAAGTTAATTTTTTCTGTTGAAGTTACAAATACCAGCATTTCATATATATGAAAACAATGCTCACAAGCAATGTAACTTAATGGGTGTAATGGTGAGAACAATTTTGTTTTGCAGAGGTGTCCATTTTCCGTAGTCTATTTTTTGTCTCTGACTGCTAGTGCATGTACCGCTTCCAAGCGACCTCTGTTTTCTTTTCGTGTTGCTCGCGTTGAGAACATAATTTTCGACTATACTATTAGTCATTCAGCTCCACGGTCCATGTGACTAGGTGATCTGCGGTTGTGTTATTTTTTTTTATGAAACAAATGATTTACTTTTTTTTCAAGCACTTGAATAGTGTCCAGGTAAATGGTCTACCAGGGATTTTCAACCTTTTTCTGCTCATGATCCATTCAACTGGGAAAGATATTGGTGGTGGCCCATGATAACTAGGAAATATATTGGTGGTGGCCCAAAGCATATAATGTCACAGATTTATCGCTTCTATAACTTTAGCTAGCATTAGCTGTTGTGCTATGACTGTGGTTCCCAACCTTTTTCGATGCATTCCTCCCTTGGCTCATTTTGGAACTTTTCATTCCTCCCCTATTACACAATCTCAGCAGGGTGGGTGAAAAGGTTAAAACGTGATTTTTGCGATGGCTCAGATCGCACGTTGTGGGTTGAACCATAATCCTATAGTGGCGTTGTTGCGTCCTTTCAATAAGCCATTATTGTACGATACTAAGCTGTGCTTGGTGGCTTCAAACAAGCAGCCAGTTTAACTGGGGAAAAGTCAAAGAATCACTCAGAAAACTTGGAATCCACTTAAACATCTAACTAAGCAGGTATCGTTAATGATATAATAATCCAATAGATAGCGCCACTGTTAATTTCATGACAGAAAGATAAAAATGAAACAAAAGTACAATCAAAACACATTGAAATACACTGGTAATAAAGAAGTTTCAAATATCAATATAGTTCAACTTTCAACTCGATCAATGCGAAATTTTTTCTTGTTTTTCATCGGAGAGTAGTTGGATACAGGGTATGATTGCTGTAAAACCAAACTGCATATATGAATAATCATCAGTGATGGAGTCTCGAGACTTAGTTTCGGTCTCGCGATCCATTTTTGCGAGTCTTGGTCTCGAAGGTTTCAGGTCTCGTCTCGGTCTCAAAGGCTATAGGTCTAGAGACTTTGAATATTGCAAACAAATGGCATAGTAAAATTTCTATAATTCAACAATCTTTGTTTGTTGTATTTGCAGGTAAGAAACTATAAAGCCGGTCGGAAAAATGCCAGAAATTTGAAAAAAATTCAACTTAGAAGTGATGACGATCTTTTTTTTAAAAATCGGCAAAATGCACAAATTTTGAAGTCCCGAATCTCGGGATTTTTGAAGTCTCGGTACATACAAGCAACTTGAGGAATACATTAAGTGTGTCAGTTGTGCGCTAAGGATAAAACTGTTTCTAAATTTTCTTTCACGGCAATAACGATCCGTTTAGGCGCCTGGTTAAAACTAGCGTGTTTGAAGTATAACGCTGCGCTTCGGCTATATGGAACTTAGATGTTTGCTTTAAAACCCTTTTCCTCATCGTAGTAACCCAATCGGAATTAGCGAAAAGTCAGATGAAATTTGTACGAAATTACTAAGGAGTGCATTGATTGGTTGATCTCACAAAAGCAAATATGCAGCTAGTTCATGTGCAGATGCACGTGAACGCGATAATACTTACTCAGTTTGTTGAATTATGTTACTTTTTCGTGAGATGACTTTGGGGGTTACCTCGAAAAATTATTTGCACCGCGCATCAAGCAAGGTAAAACTCATCTTGATTTCAAGCATGGTCTTTGTATCGGCGAACCTACTACAGTTCGCTGCAGAAATAAGAAACGCACTATCCATATTCCATTTAAACACAATCTCTAGAGTTAACTGGTTGAACAAAAATACTGGAAGTGCCCAAGCACTGTACTTTGCCACATATTTCATTAACGTTTGTTTTTCCACCAACGCGTCGCATAGTTTTTAACCTTACAGTTCCAGAACAAAAGTCAGTTCCAGCAGCAATGACTGCTCGAGTTTACGCTTGCATTTAAAAACAAGCACATCAACTAGATTTTTACAAAGAATCTGCCCAGCAATGAACAATAATAAATGAAAAGGTCGTAGTAGTCAGTGCTTTACATTGTTTTCTAAGATGAAGTTTTAAACACATAGACTTCTTTTCTCTCACAAACGAGAAAACAATACTACTTTTGCATGTAGGAATATTTGAACAAGAACTTATGGAAATTGCTAAGCCATGTGTTAAACATTTTAAACTACTGTAGTTGCTTGCATGTATGTTTAGAATAATTTTATACTTGTGCACTGATAAAACTTTAAACACCTTTAAATGAAAAAGCATTGCTTAAAATTTTTTATTCAAAATACTTTAAAAAATTTAGATTTTGAAACAAATTTTACGGCCAAAGTAATAGGTATAAAAGTGCCGTCACTATTGACGTGTTTCTAAATTACTATCGATACTCAGTCCTATTGAATCCTCTCTGAAATTCAGTGGAAACGTTCATCACGATGACTTGTACTTCGATTGCTTTGGTCGTTGTATTGATTATTACGCATTTGCTGGGTGTAGGGTGTTCCAAAGATTTTTATTGCCGTGATGTAGTGGTTGTGCTTTGAGTAGGCTACCATTTGCGTTTGTGCATTGATTTTCGCGTGTGTCTTCTGTGATCTTGATTTCTGCCTTAATCGTTAAATGCCTTGATTGCCGGGTGTGTGACTGCTATATCATAGCAATGCCGGCTATTCAGTGCTTGTGGAGGCTTCGATGGCACCTGAACGCTCGGTCTTGAGCTTTTGTTAACTGAAATTTATGTTGCCAAGCCCCTTCTGCCTCCGCTTCCGGCGCCCATGAGTGTGCTCGAGCATAAACTTAACACACAAAACGCCCTTTCTTTTGAATAGCGTGTAATTTCAACACCTGAAAAATATATGAGTGAGACAGAACAAAGTTTGTTTCTACAAAATGCTGTTAAGATTTGGGATCGTTTAAAAAGACGGTCAAATTAATAGATTGGATAATTATAACAAAAAATTTGAAAGACCCAGTAGTACTGTATCTCTTATGGCACTGTCTCTCCTTAATTAGTTCTTGATATTTTAAATTTACAGCTATCTTAACAATTGTATGTTGCGTTGAGGACTAAGCTAGTTTTCATGGAATGTTTGCTACTGAAGCGTCTAATACACGGGCAACTATCTGGGTTTTCCTCCAATATTTTTTCAGCGAAAACGTATCCAGGCACGAAGACATGTGTTGGTTCACGGGGGCCAAGGAAAATCGGAAACAATATTAGCCAAAGACTAGAAACAAAGTCATAACCCAATTCTAGCAAATAGGTAGTACCGTAATTGGAAATGGGGAACATGGTACTACGAGACATTCCACTACAAGGACGACCCCGGGACTTATCACGCGTTACTTAATAAGCCTTAAGTACATCAAGATCTTGAGAACACATCTTTGCTTGTCCTGTTTCGTTGATTTTTCGTGTCAATGCCTTGAGTTTCTTCAAGCTGGGTAGGATCTGTGCCCCTGGATAGCGGGCTCCGTGTCTCAAGATCAAGTACATGTGGACGGGCTCGCATGCTGTAAAATTCACAGTTGTCAGTCAGTCAATTACGGAAAAAAGCTAGCGATGTTCAAAGAAATACTGTGCAGTGGCGGATCCAGGGGGGGGCAGTTTGAGGCAACTTCCCTCCCAAACCTCTGTGGCGCCCCCTTGAATGGCGCTCCTTTGCCATAAATGCGCTCCTTTTTGGTGCCCATGGAAGTAGAAACAGATTTAAAAATACTCTAAAATAAACGTTTTTCGCTTAGTTGAACGTCAGTGTTTACGTACCGGACTTTACCCAACCTCTTATCGAATAGCGTGAACGATGCTATTGTTTCGTAACAGTTCCACTGTTTCGTTTTTCTTTGCCTCGTGAGATTTGAGAACTGCCCAGCCTTCACAAACGCAGTCGCGTTCGCAGCAGTGATGCCACTCCTAGTGTTTTTCCACTAGATCTAGTGTTTTTTCATTTCGTCTAGTGTTCTAGTGGTTTTTCATAGCTATCTAGTGTTTTTTTTGTGAGTGAGCTGAATGTAATTAATTGCACCAATTTGTGTAATTGTAACTGTAATTGAGACCTTTTGATTTAGTCCAATTGTAATTTGCTAAAAATTCTACCTAATTAAATCTTAAATTACTCAAGATTATATAATCTGTTTTGAGTTAAACCGCTGCGAATTCACTGTGGTCATCTGTTAAAAGTTTCAGTGACCTGTACAAACAAACACAAGCGTTGCTGCTATCTCCAGTTTGTCTCTGTTTTACAATGAGTTGCACAATGTCTATGGATGGCATTGCAACGCATTTTCTGGGCATTTTCACTGTGTGTAAGTTTGCTTTTGTAATCTAGTGTTTTTTTGTGAATCTAGCGTTTTTTATCATGAAATCTAGTACTTTTCCGCAACAAAAGAGTGGCAACACTGGTTCGCAGTTATCGATTTGCTGCTGTGCTGTATGAAAATGGTCTGTTTTTTTACAAGTTTATTCTTTAAATTGCCTGATGACCGCGCTCAAAGGAAAAGGAAAGGCAGCAGTAAAAATAGGAATGCAATGTGGAAAACTTATTACTGACTGAAGATTTTACAAGCCTCCAAAATGAAAACGAAAAACCAGTTTCAGGGCTATTGCCAGTACAGTTCGTGAGTCCGCAGTTTGTCTGCATCGTAGTTTTGCAACATAAAAGTGAGTGGATGAGTTTCTTGACGGAACTAATCTCCAGATTGACAAGGGCGTAACGAGGTTAAATGGCGCCCGGGGCAAGATGCAAATTTGGCGCCCCCTATTTTCGAACCTGAGGTCTTTCGGAAGCAAATGTACTGTATTGAAGAATGTATGTGTGAAATTGTTTGGATTTTTTGGCACCCCCGCAATCATTCAGCGCCCCTGCAGTATTTCAGCGCCCCCAGAGCGATTTGGCGCCCGGGTACCTGCGTCCCCTTGCCTCTACGCCCTTGCTGATTGAACCATGATGCAGCGGGTGCAAAGCTACAGATGTTTACGTTAGCAAACAACTTGCCGCTATGTGACAAAAATGCATTAAACGTACTCGATTAGCTCAAGGAATTATGATGACCTACGTAACTATGCAATTGTGCAACTCCTCACTTCATATACATGGACAACGCAGAGGAATATTGAATTACTGTTAGGGGTGCAAGGAAGTTAGATGGCGCCTGGGGCAAGAAGCAAGTTTGGCGCCCCTGTGTTCGAACCTGAGGTCTTTCAGAAGCAAATGTACTGCACTGTAGTTCTTGTGACATTGTCAGGACTTTTCGGCGCACCGTAGTCATTCGGCGCCCTCATAGTGATTCGGCGCCCAGGGAATTGTGACCCTTGCACCCCGTCGTTACGCCCCTGATTACTGCGCGCAGCGACAGGCTTCAACAAATTATGGTACACAGCTCTAACCAGAGGCATACGGGAACCTTGGGCTTTAGGCAGGGCAAAATTTTCAATTCGCCCAATTTTTGAGCCACTTTGAAGAAAAACGAATAGGAGAATTTTGCAGGGCGATGGTTCTGTTTCAGAAACTTGCCCAAAAGTATCGGGAAGTTTTTCCAGAATTTTTTAAATCTTGTCCGAATCTACTCCCTACTTCGTATGCCTATAGCTTTAGCGAAAATACCAGCTATCTACAGCTAAGTGGATCGAATAATTGGTTTTATGTGGTCATAACCATTTTTGCTCAACACTTTAATATTTGCAGTGCAAAATTGGTGGAATGACGGCGCTTTTTGCCCCCACGTGGCGACGCGTCAGGCAACAGTTACTGATAGCTATGTGGTTTTGAACCTTTTGTTGCAATTGCAAACCCGTAGACAACTCACGCTGGCCATGAAAAGAAAAATTTGGTATGGTTAGCAAAATCTGCAACCGACAGAAAAATGCTTAGCTTAGTGGTTGTTAGATCATTCCGCTTGCATCATATAAATTTGAGCAACAAAGCAATCTTCTGGTGAAATCTTTAACTTTTTTACTGGTGACCGTGGTGTTGGCGAAGGTTCGTGGTTTTAAATTGGTGATAGGCTGATCTCCTCTGTGTTTTCTGGCCTGGCTGGATAGAAGCAGATCCATCGCCAGATCAACACCAATGGTGTGGCTTTGAGCTTCTTCTGGGACTTCGTAATAGTATACAATGAATTGAAAAATGACTTCATGGGGAGACTAGAGCCTGACTTTGGAGGCATTGATAGTGAATTTGGGGGCTCAGCCAGCTTGCATCCACTTCTGTTGAAAAGTGTCACAACTTTTTTTAAAAACCTGGTCTAGTGGGATTGCTGTTTTTTTCTTCACATCAGCAATCCAGTGTCGAAAAACGTGAAACGGTATTTAAAGACTTGATTGAAAATCTACCTTAATAAGTGGCGTTAAATGTATTTTCGACCAACAAAAATAGCCACTTTTTGACCTACAAAAGATAATCTTTTGTGTGACACACAACGATTGTCGCAGACAACCTTTGGTATTCAAGCAAGTGAAGACATTTTTGGCTCCCCCCAATTTGACTGCCCGCCCCAAACGCCTGGTCTGGATCAGCCACTGATACTGTGCAATTAGTAGCTTTAAGAAACGTGACGGTAAAACACCCAAACTGAAATTACTAGAGCACTTCAACGCCGCAAATGTTGCAGCATACGCACGGAAAACTCTCGGCAACGGCGTAGTGGTAAACAAAAAAGTACTGGAACGGTGGCTGAAATTTTTTCAAACATTTATATGTGCTCAAAAGCAATTACAGAAATTAATTACAGAAAATACCACCACAAGGTAGATGTTTTTCCGCAGCCGTTCTTAACCTCGTATTGTCAGCGCTTCGCTTGCTGCACACAGCCCACTTCTGGCATAGTTCATACTAGTAGAATACCATACATAGGTTTATTGGAGGGCCTTGCAAATGTGTACTAAAGGGCAGTCAACTTGTCAACTTGGAGCACAATTCCGTGCTGATGAGGTCTATTGCATTGAAACCTCGCTCGCACTCAGCTGTGCTGTATGTCAGCAAACATCCAAATGATCAGCACCTGGGTCACGTGACATCGCGCACCAAAGCGATCCAAGCACATGTGTTCGATTTATCTCAGGGGTCCGATCTATCTCTTAAACTTTTTGAGACGCGCCCTCCTTTGACGATGCCAACAAAATTCACGCCCCACCCTATTACAAAACCAGCAAACATTCAACATAAGAGCAAAGTATTGGCAATTAACTTTCATCAATGGGAAGGATATGGCTCCTTTTTAGAAACCAAAAGCATAATTCCAGGCTTTACAGCAGAATGCACATCTCAGATCAGCTTCACAGTCAAGGTTGTTCCAAGGTTATGCCTCTATGTTCACGATTGTAGAAAAGCCACTATCGCATAGGCCTATTAGGTAAATGGATGAAAACGAAAGTGCACGTATTGCCACACTACCCACTCTCTTATATGTGTACATATTTCGCTCAGAAATCAGTTAATGGCATTGCTTCAAAATCATCTTTTGCAGAGGAGTTACACTTCATCTCCAAGAATTCCTCTTGCAAACAGGCGGGAAGAATGCTCTCACCTTCCATTCTGGAAGCTCGGTGTTTGGGAAATAGCGTTCGAATTACTGTTTCAAAAGCCGAAGGTGGGCTTCCACTTCATTCTTAAGCTTGCCTTCCAGTGCAATTTGTTCTTTGTCAAGGGCAGTATCTAGTTTGGGAAATGAAGCTGCATTTCCGTTTTGAACTTGGCGATGCCGCAACCTCAGCTTCGCCATGAAAACTTGGACGTTATTATAGCTGACCCGGTTAGTATTCTTGCTTTGTGAGAGCAAGTTTCAATTAATAAGCACTTGGAAAATATCCACGAGGTAGCTCAAGTGCAGCTGAAATCCTCTGATGTGAAGCACCGAAGGAGACCCTGTTTCCCATCGCATGACCTTCCAGAAATAGCTTCAGTTCATCTCTCATTTCATACACGCGGGCTAACACAGGCTAATGCCTTTTGATAAACAACAAACAGATATGAGAAACAGCAGAGTCTCATGATTGGAATCAATGTCTTTGCACGCATGTCACACAATCTCGTATTGCTGACAGCACTTGTTTTGACGAAGTTGATGGCTCGTATAATTATTGCAAGCTTATCTTTCATTGTAGAAGATAGAGTCCCAGCGGCCAGAGACTCACGGATCGCACAGTGAGATCCAAACGCGAAGGGACTTTTCTCGTTTATGCTGGCAAGAAGACCACTTCGAGATCCAAGTATTGCCGGGGTTCCGTCAGTGCAGATACACACAAGTTTCTCCCATTTCAAGTCACTGTTGTCAAAAAATGTTTCCTTNTCAATTGAAGAAGGTCCAACAAAGCGAACACAGACCAAGAACTGAGTCACTGGTCAATATCAGTTGTTTCATCACATTGAATAGCAAAAAAGGGTGATGCGCGTATGTTTGAGAACAAGACATTCAATATCTTTTGCGAGCTGATTGATGAGTATTTCAATGCTAAAATCAACAAAAGAAATCTTTGCAAGCTTTTTGCTGTTCGCCTCGTCAACCCAAGGCTGAATGCTTTCAACATGAACGGTTGTGGGTTTTGTTCTTTTTAGCAATCATGTGAGCAATTTCAAAAGATACTTCTACCACTCCTGCAGATGACGATTGGCAAAAGCACTCATTAATGGCTATCTTGATCTTCTTTTTTTTGAAAGAGTACTCTGTAGCCTGTAGGCCTAGTAAGTGTATTTTGATTGGTCTGAAATCTGATTGTGATTCAACTGCAGCAGACCTAAAATTTTGGTTAAAAAAAGATATTATACCGAATCGAAGCACTTATATATGATTTTTGCATTTTCAACAATCGAAAGCAATTTACTGTCGACGTGATAGTTGTAAAAGTATGTTAAGGTAAACCTCGTAGAAATTTTCACATTTTTCGCGCCCCCCTTATGAACCTCACACGCCCCCCAGTTTAAGAACCACTGATCTATCTCATAAAAAATTACTACGTTCCGGTTGGTAAAAAACTACTGGAACGGCGTTCCGATGCCACTACACCACTGTTCTGAGGTACGTAAATCCAAATTTCATGTAAAGGCAAGACTCTGTTATTTACTGTATAAAACTGAAAATGCTCTGGTAGGAGCAAACTACAGTAGCAAGCAAGAGGCTACATGCAGTTGTCTTTTTAATTCGTTCAACTAAACTATAGGTTAGCCCGCTTTCAATACCTTTGTACAAATTGTAGCCGTCAAGGCTAGATTCATATTCAAGACATTTTTAAGCCTCATGATGTCTGGAGATGTGCAACTGCAGAGGTACTTGGACAAGTCAATATAAAATCAAAAACTTATTGGATTAAAAGTAGAAAACGACCTAGATGCAATGAAAAGCTATGTTGGAGTGTAAAATCATTAGGCGTGCATGAATAACCACTTCGCGTCCCACTTGCAGCAAATGTGCCTCGGGTTGCCGACCCCTGATAGTCAATCAAACTGAACCACCAAAATTGATATGAACAATTTACATTTCTGTCACAGACTAAAGAGTGTTGGATTGCAGGCTGCGTCAGATGAGTCCATAGACGTTATAGGTCACGGAACAAAAATAAAGCTGGGAAGAACCGACTTATACTTACAAGCAGGTGCACGCGATGCAGCATCTGGCAATTGCCCTCCGACCAAATGGTAAAACGTTTTTTCTCCAAAAAGCCTGTAGTCCCCGAAATTGGTGGCACATTTTTTCTGACTAGAACTACAAGGGAAACCAAAGACAAACAAGGCCACAACAAAAACACAAGTGTTGTGCATTCTCATCGTTGTTTAGTTTCTAGCTCCGTTGAAAAATCTGCAAGTAGGAAAAGTGTTTCGCATGTTTCTGGTTCAAACACCGACGGGCCTACTTATCGAGTGATACTTAGTTGTGGTTTTTAAATTAAAGTTGGGGTAGTGTACTTCACCTTTGCTTGCGCCATGATACATACGACATTGCTTCTTCGCAACTTCTAGCGCCTTCAAACTTTTAATTTCGCCATTTTTTTGTATAAACCTGTAATATACTCTGCACTTTTTTTCAACAGTGACTAACTGACAATAATATTTTCCGCCGTAAACTGAAAATCAAAAATTAAAATTCGTCTTACTTTAGTTTCTTTCATGCGTTGTTTTTTAACTCAGAGTGCACTTTACTGTATCACTGTCTGCACGAAGATACCCTTCTACCAAACTGGCATCTCGGGAGTAGATTTTTGCAATCAAGTAAAAAAGAAATTATTACGTGTTAGGTGAGTTCATAGATTTATGCTAGCAATACTTAGTAGAGAGGCATTGTCTGCGCAGCAAGAAATTTTCAGCCGGCTCATAAGGAGCTATAGCAACCTTAAACAGACCCGGAAGTTGTTGAAACAGCGTTGAAACTACGTGATTTTCTTGTATACATTCTTCAGTCCAGACATGCTCTTCGTAAGCAGACGGAAACAATCAGACGGCAGCTACAACGCTTCTGGAACACGAATATTGCTTGATTGCAACTGGCAGCATTACTGCATTTCCTATTCGTTTTGAAAACGGTGCAAAATTGGACAAGAACAAAGTCACATAAATAATATCGGTTCATTTGAACGGATCGTCATAAGATTGGTGTTTGCAACAGGTTGTCAATGCGATTTCAGTTTTAGCAATTATTCGCTGGTGGTATCGTTCGAACAGAAGTTGTTAAGATAGCAAACTAAAAAGTTTGTTTCACAAAACTGCGTGGTTTTGTCGAACGTAAATACACTCTCGTTTAAGCCCATAGCTACGACAAATGCTCTTGACTAACTGTTTTTGTGACAAAATACGCGGAAAATTGTGAATTTTAAGCGCTTAAATATGCGTCAGTATCAACGTACGACAGCACCGCTATGCAGTAAGTTTAGGAGAACTGATTCTCATTTTTAGACCTATACACCAATATTCCGATACTAACATTCGCCTAGAGATCCCTTGCACCTTCTCCCACAAAAGTTCAAATGTGGATAAATTCTGTATGTGCGGAATCTGTGTTTGGGATAACTGTGATTTCGTATAAGCTACTAATAAGCTGCAATGTGTGCACAAGCTTCAAGCGATTACCCGTGGTTGTAGGACAAAATTAAGACTTAAAGAAACTTCCAAATAGGCTACTCTTTTTGTTGGCAATATCAGCGTTGCTTTATTTTTCAGTTTTAATTTTCTTGTCGCCGATCCAGTTGTTCAAACGAAAAAGATATTATCAGCTCCGATAATTTTGACATTCAAATCAAAGGTCCGTGCTTTCTTCTCCAAAGTGAATCACTTTGGAATAAAAAATTCAAGAACTGTTGGAACACGCGCAGCTCGGCAAAGATTCATTGTATTTTATTGCTGTTTTTACACGTTCAAAGTGCCTGGGTCGAAAACCAACGACAAAGAATAATTTATTTAAATTTTCTCTGATGGTGATACTGTTTGTACTTGATTTCATTGCTGTCAATTACGACATCTGCAGTAATAGAACAGCTGTAATACAAAGCGAGAATAAACAGTGAAAACATGTTAAGCTACATGTGGACGGTTGAAATAAACAAACACTTTGTGGATACGCTACAAGGGGCCTTTACATTGGGATCAAGTGCCTGTTTTATTTCATAGGTTGTGACATTTTGTGATTTCAGATGAGTAATAATTATTTTATACGGAGCATATTACATCCTGATTGCATTCTGTGTTAGATCCAGTTATGAACTGCATGTACGAGCTTAGCCACTTGTCCATGTCACACATTCCATTTGTAGTCTGGCATGGTAGAGGCCGCTCCACCATTTCTTCGTTCCAAAAGGTTTGAACCTTGAAGGCTGGATCGCCCCCGTTTAGGTCATCGCATCGGTAAAGAACGAAAACAAGATTTGCAGCACTCGGCAGCAGTTTGCTCATCCGGAACGATCTGCACTTTTGCTTTGGAAAGTTGTCAGCCGTCAGCGAAATTCTTTCCTGAAAGATACTTAAAGCGTAAGCCGTACAGCTTTTAAAATTGCGATACTTCACTAAGAAATGTGATTGGATACAAGGCTCCTGCTTTTTGCGTCTAGCCATACCAACCTTTGCAAAGACCGCGCATTAAAGCGATTTTTATAGTTGTTTAAAACCCTTTAAAGGACCGCAAAAGCCACTGTAGTATGCACTGCGATACACAGTTAAAAATACGGAAATGAACGCCCATAAAGCATCAGTCGTGTTGCCAGACAGCACAGCGTGCGACACAGCTTCAACTTTTGCCAAAACAATTTTTTCAACTCTTAAAACTGCCACCGCTGCAGTTTGCGATGAGTTACTGCTGAACGCAACGCTTTGCCTTCGGGATGTTCCTATAATACGAACCAGCGCCACACAGATGTGTACAGTCTTGCTCGCATTAAACCACAACTTAAATATCATTTTGCGCTTGGAGTCCTGAAAATTCTATGCAGACACTCATAAACTTAGTGGAAAATTCTGAAAGTAGAATCTATCGTACGTCTCGTGAATGTTAGTTTAATGGATGGGCAAGGTCATCTGAATACCATCAAGTCTCAAATGGTTAGCCACAAACAGAAGCTTTGGTGCAGTATGCAAACTTTATAGTTTGCAAATAACCATATCACAACGAGTTGATACCGGGTGTATAAGTTTCAAGTTTGCGGCCAGTGACATGACATTGTCTGAGTGTCCGAAATCGAAATGACCAAACATGTGACTTTCGTTCTTCATGCTTTTCTCACTGGCGTTTTTCAAAGCGCCAATAATTTCTTTCACGTGCCGACATGTCCATTCGTATGATATTGGTGGATTGAATCCTCGTTCATAATAGTCTTCCAAATCACTCGCGTACTCCAGCACTACAAATAGAAATACTTTTGGTTCACTGCAAATAAGTGCATTCAAAAAGTTTTAGTAAAATAAATGCATTCAAAAAGTTTATTGACCCTGCTCAGGTAACCTCTAAACACAAACACTTTTCTTGTCCTTGTCCAAAATGGGCAGATTGTGTTTATTCGCTTATATTGGACTAACTGACAGGTTTAGACGCGCGCGCGTTTTTTTTACAACTTAGCAAGTCTTCTCAAGATCATGCGATCAGAAAAAAACAACGTGCTGATTTTGCAAAATTTTTTATATGATGAAGAACGAAAGCAATTTTCCAAACAAAAATGTGGGAAGTGCTCTTAACAAATGAACGAAAAAGTAAAGAAAAATCCAAAATTCAGCCAGTAGACGTCATTGGTGGTCGGTTTAAGGTTTAAACAGAACCTCATTTCAAGCTTGTGGTTCTATTTGCAATAAAAGTAAATTAGGTTGAGACATGAAATTTTTCTATTTTCATTGCGATTTTCAGCCACGTTAATCAACCTTGCCCAAAATGGGCAAATTATTTACGAAAATCAGGCACATAAGGTAAACTTGCCCAAAATGGGCAAATGCTTTACGACAATTGTTAGGCAATCAGGTTGATCGCGGCACTGCTATTGACTTTCATGTCTCACATACGGCCAGTTCCGTCGCCACAAAACGATGCTCCAAGCCCCCAAGTTTTCATATGAAAACTATGAATTAGTGGAGTTTTGTCAATTACAATGTCAAGGCATCAACAAGGAAACAAAAACTCACTCCAACCATAACGCCGGGTGATTTTTACACCAAACTCACACTAACCACAACGTGGGGTGATTTTCACCCGAACTCACAATCAACCATAACGTGGGGTGATTTTCACCTAGGGACCACGTAGCCGCTACGTCTTTCCGGGTGGAAATCACGCGAGGTTAGTATTCCGGGGTGTGAGTAATCTTTGCAGAAAACTTGAAAGTGATCAATGTCGACAAGGGCTCCCCATCGTTGGTAGTTGGCATGTGAACCTCATTTTGTTCGGTTTTGATGGTGGACAGGTTCCACAGCGTTGTCTGGTCTCAAAGTTCATGTTCTCAATAAAGTGCTTTGACCTTTTACCACAAGTGCACGCACAACAAGAATCGGCTCAGCCAAAGTTCTAGAAACTTGAAATAGGAAAAGAGAAGCACAAGGTTCATCATGTCCTCAATAAAATGCTTTGACCTTTCGCCACAAGGGCACACACAAGGTGCAGGCCCTTTCTGACTCCAATTTCTTTCCTCTGACGGAGAAGGCGTCACACATTCTCCTGCCTGTTTCTCAATGAAAACCACGATCTGAGCAGGAATCATTCGCGCGAAATTGATTTGTGCCGTCAGGGCTTGCATTCGTGTGATCTACTCCCGTGCTGGCTTCGGTCAAAGGTTGCTGGCGTGGCTTACTAGTGAACCTACATGCACCAACTCCTTTTGCCCAAATTGGTCA
>JGI24159J19872_10002281_pt1 | contig 22646 bp, 20 predicted proteins | sample Ectturendosymbi4_FD_19872 | JGI IMG/M metagenome (IMG submission 19872) | reverse complement strand
TTTTTGCTTGATTTTGAAATGGCTATTTTCAAAATGCACAATACATTTTTTGTGTTTTTAAGATGTACAATAGGGGGTGGGCAAAAAGTAGACGTGTTCTGGATTGCTTTTTTACAATTATGGCTGAAATTTCGGGACGGTATTGATAAATATTAGATCGTTCCGGTAAGAAAATTATTCTACTTTCACCACTGCGAGAGACCCACATTTCACAAACCTACCGATTTGTTTGGATTTGTAATTTTTTTTGCAAAATTTCAAAGTTCTGGTTATTTTAGAGTTTTGATAAGATCACGCCTAAAAGTGATGACCTTTTGGCCCCCGACGTTTGCGCGATGACGAAAGCCTGGTTGTGATTTTTGGGGAGGATCATCGCGTTGGAGTGACATTGGTTGTGACAAACCAACTGCAATGAGCTGTCGCAATGTGATGGATTGGTCGTGGTGATGAAATGCTTGCGGTGAGAGATCCTGCAAAGACAAGAGTCTGGCTATGTTCTGATTTTGAAATAATTTTAAGTTTGTGGCCTGACTAGGCAGTTGATTTCACTCAAAATTTTTCCAACCTTGCCGAAACTGTTTAGTAAACAGCAAATGTGAAATATCTCTTTTCTACGAAATCCTTACGACTTTGCGTGATACTTCGCGCTTGCTGCAAGGTTTGTTTACAAATCTTACAGCGCAGCACCCGCCGCTTTAAGTTTTCCAACAGATCGGAAGCCTGAATATTATGATTTCTGGACAACAAGCACTGCATGTCTTGCTGCAGTCACACAGTGCATCGCGGCTTTGGGCACCCAAAGCTGAAATCCGATGAAAATAACAGCTAAATGATCGATTTCCGAAGGCGCAAGCAATAGGGTAATTAGGTTTCGTGTACGAGCTTTATTGCGAACCGGATAACAGGCAGTCACGGCAAAAAGAAGGACGTATTACGTTGCATGAACGGCCGTCTGTTACCCATTTTGGCGACAGATTTTAATCGAAACAGACGTTTCAATTTTCCCACAGTCCAAATGAAAAGCAGTACTTCGGACCGATGAGGTTCACGCTTTTTTGGGCGTCTGATACGCCTACGACAAAGCTTGCTGATTGCCTGCTTCATGTCAACGAGAGGGGAAGAAAAACGTCAGCCCTTTTTTTCTATAACCTTTTTAACAGGTGGCAGGCCAGTGCGCCAAGACAAACTGAATCTTGGTTAAAACGACGTTTAGTTGAGGTAGTTTAAGCTGAGCAGCAAATTGAAAGCTGAAAAAAATTTATGTCGTTTATGTGCAGCGCACGGTTTTACCAACGGCGGTTTGCCAGATGTTAAAGAAAACGGTTTTCTGAATCTCTAACGAATTTTTCAAACTTTTTAGAAATCTTTTTTAATTCTCAAGATTTGGAACGGTTACGTTGATAGCTTTTAATCAAAAGCACCTGAAACATTCCCATAAACATTTTTAATTGTGCTTTTCTATTCGCAAAGCCTTAAGAATCAATGATGTATGAAATGTCAAGAATGTAGAGTAGCTCCCGAATTAAAAAACCTCATATACAACTTAGTCGTAGTGCTTGCAATGATATAATGCAGTCATAATATGGAGTTATAAATTTTGCGAAATACATTCTATTATATATAGGCCTCAATTCTTTGAAAATAATGTCAATATTTTCTTAAGTGTTCTGAACAAGAAGTACAGTTCCCTCCACGACAGGTGTGAAAATAGCGATGTTTTTTTAACTCGCTTGATAGTATGTAACCAGGCTTTTTTTAAGGCGTTTTAGGGACCCGCTTCGGGTCCCTAGAATCAGAAAAAAATTATCATCGGGTCCCTAGAATTAGAGAAAATCGGGTCCCTAGAATCAGAGAAATCGGGTCTTTACAGGTCCATACTGGATACCTAACATTTTCCTTAAAAAAAAACTGATGTAACATAAGATTTTGCGTGATTGATCACGCTGCTGCTTCCTTTTGGAGATCCACTTGTGTCCAGGTATTCATTCATGAGGAAACAATTCGTTTAACTTGGAGAGCTACACGCAGCTTACAAGACAACTCAGAGAGGCGAGTGTTGAGAGAGAGAAAAAAGCCGTTTACTTCCATGACATTGGCAAAATGAACCAATGAAAAAACGGTACGATTATCAAATGTCACCTCTTTTGTGAATGCTTTGGGTAAAAACCAAAGCAACGAAAGACCTCGCAATCACAGAAAGATGAGCAGTTGCGCAATGCATAACAGCAAGACTACAGACAGCTGCCTAGCAATAATCTGCGTTTGTAAGTACCAGGGGCGGATCCAGCCATTAAGTTTAGGGGGGCGGTTTCAGTAATATTTGGTAGTAAAATCTCATTACGGGTTCTCTACTGTAAGCGAGATGAAGTATACTTCGGAACTCCGCTGTGACGAAACAACGGACGGCAAACTGGCCTTACATCGCGAATGTTATTTTCCGAATTGTACAAAATCATGGTGAAAAAAGTTGCTTTCGTAGGTTTTCGGGGGGCAATCGCCCTCCCTGGATCCGCCCCTGGTAGGTACTGAAGCAAAAGCATCACAATATAAGAAAGTGTAGCCGATTTGCGAGTTTACCAGTAGAACAGAACTCGTTGAAGATTGGTTGTTGTTCATCGGTGCTTGTCTCGAGTCGTTCGGGACAGATAACTACTTGCACAGTTTTGGTTTCGTGGCTAGTCTGCTCGTTCTTGAACAGAATTCTCGGGATGATTTTCTGTTATCCAGAAATTGCGTACAGTGGACGCTGATGTGCTTTCCCTTTCACTCATCCAAAGCCATAGTGTAGCCTACTGTAATCGACTGCATATGCTTGGTATGAACAGGAATTCTGTTCTCATGCACTGTAAGGTTCTTTCTGATATCATTGTTCGAAAAAACGTGTAGGTATTGTGCATTTCATTATTTTTTTCTTTAAACATNTAACTAATGTCGCTCAACCTTCAAAATTACCTTGTGGGGTTTTAGAGAAATGAACAGTTCTTTGGAAGGAGCGTCTATAAAAATTTGTCTTAACATCCATTGCTGAGCAAAGAAGAAAGCCTGATACGTATTGACTTGACCTTAAAACATACGTAATTGAGCTCGTTGGAAAAAACATCAAGTGTTCAACTGAAGCTTTTTTTTGAAAATTAGATACCAATAACATTGGCTGTACGAGCAACCTAATATTGCAGGGGCACCTTCGGCCTATTTGACTTTTCATTGTGTTTGTAGATTTGGAACTGGTATAAGCTCTTCCCGGCGGTTACATTTATTAACGCCAAACTAATGTATTTGCAGGCCGCCTTTTCCACTGAGAAAGTGACATTGCTTTCCTAGAGTGGAGATCAGTTTTAAAAGATAACCCACGGTTCGACAATATGACCGTTTTAACTGTTTTGCTACTGTTCATGCTGCTGACATCAGCACGCTCAGGAAGAGACAAAAAACAAGATAGCGTACAACGTGAACAAGTAAGAATACGTTCGATTTTCGTTTCTTATGCTTTTTTCTCGGAGTTCTTGAAAATGACGGCAGCATCGCAGCTACAAGTAACACATGGCAGACTTTTCAGAGTTTTGGCAGCATTATTGGTGCTCCTGTTCGGATTTGCTACGCGCATATAATATAATCACTAGTTCCGTACAACCTGACAGCCACAAGAAGTAACCTATAAGGCCAGGATCGCTGTTTGTCGTTTGAATAAACATTGCTGCGTATAGGACTAAACCTTAATGTTTGATTCCATACTGTTCCGACATATTTAGAACGTAGTGTTTGAGCTTGAATTCTAACAAATGTCATGCTACGGAGTCTCTTCCTCTGGTTATTCGCCAAGCCGATAAGATGTTATGCGTTTCAACAAAGTTTCAGCCAAGAAGCTCTTAAAGTCGGTGTTCCATTCACAGAAACTTGAAGCAGAGCCAAGGTTTTCGTCGGTAGCAACGTCCTAATTCGCTTGTCAGATAGACTTTGTTTACGCTTGGCTATAGTTCATCATGAATAATGTATTTTTGCATGAGATAGCAGGGTAGATTAAAATGCCATTTGCGATCTTCAACAGACGTGCCGCAGGGGGAACAAGGCGTTTGACAGGTTTCCAGCTCAATTTTTTGATGATTTGTTCAATAATTTTGTTGATTAACTTTATCGCATCGCCCTTGTCATGAGAACGATCTCGAGGAATATAAGAACAACAGTAAACGCTCCAAGAAAAAATATTGGTAGCGCACGTAAGCTTCTTATCTTATCTCGACTAACCCATCATGCTACAACCACAGGGTGGCATTGCAGGGCATCTGAATCAGAAAATCAATTTCAAAAAAAACTTTTTCAAACGCCGTGTTGATGTTCAGCTTTTATTAAGACAGATATTTGACTTCATGTTGTCATTGCTTTTTCCAAAATCATCATTTTTTCAAACTTAAAGAAAATGGCAACAAAGCTTTCTCTTCCAATTTCATCAGTCTGAAGACATATCATAACAAGTTTTGAACCACAGTCAATTTTTTCCCATTTTCCGGTGTTTTCGTAGTGCATCTAACGCTTTTTGAGAATACTGGTGGATTTGCAAAACTTTTGATGACACCCTGAAAAGTCCAATAAAGATCTCTTAGACAGAGCAAAAGTTTTAATTCATTTTAGGATGGTTCCAATTTGCAATGTTTACCTTTAAGCGAACAGTTTTGCTTGCATTTTCTAGGAAATGCTACAGCATATTTGACAATTCCGCAACGTAGAATTTACTCAGCGATGCTGCCTTCACCCTATGCTTTTTGGCAAGAAAAGTATATTCACGCAAAACGTTCTGTACATGCAGAATACGTTTTCTGGATTTGCTGAAAACAAAAAAGTTTCGCTTTCGGATTTATGTTCGGCAGCTTACCTATACGCAATATTTCTTACAACCTTGTTATTAGTCGTAACAACAGAATGCAGTTTGGCTAACGTACTGCTGTCCTTGGTCATTTCAGGAAAATTACACCGGTATAAAAATTGAGGGAACAACAAAACTCTCTATTTGATAAAGAGTGAATGATAAAAATTGTTGTAAATGTTTTTATACCACCAATGTGATTTAGATCTTTTCAATCATATCTGTGTTAAACTAACGATTGTTTTTATGAAACCAACTCCAGTTTCACGCTTCCAAAATAATTGAAAGATATAATCTTTTTTATATGAACAAAATTTCTTTTACCAAACAATATTTTTTAAATCTTTTTTATGATAGCCATTTTTTGAGTGGAACGAATGAGTTAAAAGTTTATGTTTCTAAGACTTTAACAAGCCTACCTGCGCATGACAAAAAAAACTTACTGTAGTTTTGAGTAAGCGTGGTAGTTGGTGATCGGCCCCGCAATTACACACGAAAAGATTGCATGAAAGAATGACAAGCTGTCATTCGCACCAGCAAACCTCCGTACGCCGTCACTGACCACTTTCTAATTTACAGACGTCGTCATTCGCAAGTCGATTGAATGAGCACTGCCAGCATCGCGTATGGGCAAACTGCAACAAGCTCTTTATGCCGCAGATTGTAGGAGGACGTAGAGCAGGTTTTTTAAGGAAAATATTATGTACCCGGTATGGACCTGTAGGGACCCGATTTCTCTGAATCTAGGGACCCGATGATAATTTTCTCTGATTCTAGGGACCGGATTGCAAATTCTAGGGGCCAGAATCGGGTCCCTAAAACGCCTTAAAAAACCCTGGCGTAGAGTGAAACCAAAATCGTGGTTTTGGATGCAAAACGGAAATTTCACTGTGTCCCCACCCCAACATTTTGTTGTGCAGCTAATCATAGCAAATTTTTTTACCGTCGCTGTCTTCTGTCATATTTTCAATACGATAAGTGTGCTGGGCAGTTTCGTCACATAGGGTGAAAACGTATAGGTTACCTAAAAATTTGTCAGCGTGCGGTGTGTGGGAAACAACTTGTTTATTATTCACAGCAGCCTTATTTCATGCTGCAACTTTTTCTCCTTTTATAAATTTTCTTCCTCCTTTTAAATGAGGAAAGACGTACGAGTGCAGTTGTAAGACATGCCTGTTTATTTTCCGCCTTTGTCAAGTTCTGAAATGAAAAGAATATTCCAAACAGTTACCATCTTAATTGAGGTACTGTCGCTCGTGGCAATACTACAGGCAAAACGTTTTTACAACGTAAAATCTCTCTACCCAGATCAAAATTATGTGCACGTGATGCGTGCCTATAATTGCTTATCAGAACCAAATTGCCCAAACTGCATTTATGAAAAGGGGCCCTGTCATGGCAAATCAGGTACTATTTTAGGTGCTTACAATGCAGATATATATGTATCTATATTTCCTACGATAGGCGTCCTCAGCTATATTTAGATAGGTGAAATTGCTCAGAAGGGTTTCCACCTCGTATCTCACGAGTCCTGCTGTTCATGTCAAGGTGGGATCGGCGAAAATGTTTGTTTTCCGCCATGCTATTTCGAAAAATGCGTTTTATTTAACGAAACTTTCAGCGTTTTCGTTCGGTTTCAAAGGCTTTGCAATTCATCAGATTTGTCTTTGTGATATTTCTTCAAAAAATAGAGGATTGCCATCATTCGTGCACTAGCTGCACAGAGCCAGGACGTTAAATTTTCAGATTTTTGGGTGCTGCAACGAAACGTTAGCATACCATATGACGGGCAAAGCAAAGTGCGCTATAAACATGCACTCTGCAACACAAGGTTGATTGTTTATTTTTTTGCATGTATGTATCGTCACGATGTTTACAAATATCTGTTTCTTCATTCCCCTTACTTGCCTCTTGAGATTGAATTCGCTACGCCCGACGTAATTTCTGTAATAGCGTTTTTTGTATGTGCGGAAGCTAATCGCACTGACTTCCCAAGGGCTCTGATCGCAGCAAAGCTGCTTTCACGTTTTTCCATGGCAACAATTAGTCTTAATAACTCTAATTCCCCGCAACAAATCGATTTGTTCGTTGAGCGCGAAGAAGAGCTTATATTATGGTGAAGAAGACTCATCATTGATTTTTTCGGTGATGGATAACGTTCTCCTCGAATCCGCGGCGCTAAAACCATCGTTGACAAAAATGCTTTGCTTGTCGCCTTTCGTTGGTTGCTTCTGCGTCCATTTGCAATGCTTGAGGTCGACACTGAGATCGATGGCGAAAAGAATTTTCTTGACAATTACTTTTTGCAGTAAATCGGTTTTGTCGTATGTCTCCTTAACGTTTCTATAAAGTATCATGCCGCCTTTATAAAAACATTAGAAATGGTAGCCGAAGATATCTATCATTCGGTCTGTAAAAATGGCCTTCTGATTTTGAACGATACTTTCATCCTCACATTTCCTTGTCGATAGACCTATAAGCTGATGTTAAACGCAAAAGCTGCCTCGACGTACAAGTTTGTTGCAAACCTATTTTAAGTTATTGCATGTTAAAATCTTTAGGACTGTTTAATGTTTGTGAGAAATTTTTTTCAGTATTTCAAAACCAAACAGCCACGTCCGATTTGATTTCCAATGCTTCTTTACCTGCAGCGAGGTACTTTTTAGCAAGCAGGATACAATGCAAAGAAAGTGCTATTACTATTTTTGTTAACTGTTGAGACAAGAAAAGCTTACGTGTGATATAACAGAGCCTTTTTACGATAAATGTAAACAACACTTTCCTCAACACACACACGCAGTTGTTTGGCAAGCATCGCACACATGCAACAACACACACATTCAGTTGTTTGGCAGGTAAAGGTGACCTTTTTCCATAATTACATATGCAGTTGGGCTGACTTAAGATTTCAATCGACCGAGGTGTTGTCGGGAAGGACAAAGACAAACAAATGAAGAGAGAGAATCTCCAGGTCAATCTAAAATAAATGGAACATGTCACGCCTGTCAAGTTTGCACAACGTGGAGAAAATGAGCTGCGAGTAAAATTGCCTTCCAGTTAAGTGAAAACAGGAAAACGTTGGTCTGAACAATTTTGTCAGGCTTTCCCCGAAAGTAGTTCCCCAAACTATGAAAAATGTGCCGAGTAAGTTTGCAGTAGTCTTCGCAATTTTTCAAGTTCCTGTATAAAAATGAAAACAAAAGGAAGAAACAAAATAATCAAAATGCGAAAACCCAGAAAATTGTCTAATTGGTACAACATATTTTCCTCCCAGCAAATGCTCGTAGAGAGAAGGTTTGTGATATCACCAGTCTACTGGTTTTTCTAGAAATCTCATCATTGTTCAATTTTCACGCAATTAAATAACTTTGTTATCTTAAAAAGAAAAATCATTTCTCACAAAATTTCACCTTATACCTTTCGTGCTGGAAACTAACCTACGTTCAAACGGCCAAAACCTTGATACCTGAAATAAAACCACAATTTGCGAAAATACCTTTTGTGGACATCAGAGGGGTCAAATGAATTGACGCGATCAAATCAACATGAGAGTGAAATGCTTTTCAAGACCGTGCTGTGCGTTCGTCTTGGTCCATGAAACATATTTTTCGCTTGCCACTGCAATAACTAGCCCTAATGCAACTGGCAGTGGTCATGCAAGTTAAACCAACGTTTACTGCAACAACTGAAAAGTTGACCGGGTTTAAGACCACCAACTTCTTGATTCGAAAATGCGATGGAGCAAACGAGCATTACAGACTTGAATTGTCTCTTTTAACTTCTAGTAAGAGCAGTCTCGTATGTGAATTCGGAAAAGTTGATATTTTCAAGCAACGCGTTGATTTTATGACTAAAAAGACATATCCGTAATATAACCGTGAGGATGATTTTTTTAAATAACGCAGTTATTTACACTGATTGCTGTATCAATATGAGGGAATCGTTTGCAGAATTACATGGATTTAAAACTCACTTATATAAAAAAAAATATGAAAACAGCGTTGCAGATAAGATCACTTCAATGCGACTGCCTACAGACAAATTTCCATGCTAGCATACTTCAATGCAATAACACATAATGTCTTAAATGATTTGCTGCAGATCTGTTACTGACAGCATACAAACAGGAACAAATGAAAACCTTGAGAGTATAACGACTCCTTCGTGACAAATTCAAAGTGGCAACTTGTTCGTTCAACTGCACCCAGGCCCGTAGCCACTCGGAGGCAGTGCTCCCCAAAATTTTTTGTCCCCCCCATATGATTCAAAATCAACAAAAAGTTAGTTTAAAACATAAAAATGAAAGCAAAAATCTTTCCCCTCCAAAATGTATTTCCCCCCCACACCATAAAACCTGGCTAAGGGCCTGGTTGTAAATTTAGTTTAAAAACTGTAGAATTCAGTAATGGGATTGTGGAGACAGGCCTCGATGAACACCCGTGACACTCCGAGCGTTGCACAATAAGAAGCGAGTATGACGAAACTGAACTGAGGTAATTACTGTTTTCTTACGGCAGCGTCTTACGACAATCAGCCAATTGGGTGAGATACACGCTTCGAGTCAACATCTGCGTTACATTGTTTATGTGGTAGATTGTATAGGTTGTCACGTTTTCAGCCTTTTCATTTCTACTTGTTTTACGGCTCCTTCATAAACTGAGTGCGTGCTATTTAAAAAAAGGCATTTGATTGAGCAATTCGACCCCAATTCAGTGTGAATAAATCTTTCTAGCACTTAGGAGAAGTTTATCGCTGGATCTTTTTTTAACACTTCATCATCGGCTTGATGGAATAACCTTTCTCGGTGCTGATGCCTGCCGATAAACAGATAACGGCCAGAAATAATTCAAAAGCAGGCTCCAAGTTGGCAGACTGTTTCTCAGCTAAAAGCAACACTCGTTTGAATATTGCATGGGCACATCGGCTAAAGAAAGACTTTTTCATGTTCAAAGAATCTGTTGATCTTTATCAACGCTGCGACACAAAAAAAATAGGGCCTATAGTTTTAGGAACGGTTTTTTTGTGATTGCCGCGAGAATAGCGGTTTCGAAAAAGTTGCAGTGAAGATAAAATGCTGAAAGATTTAAATGGCGCTAGTCCTTGATAGAAACGCTCTAGTCAAATCACCTATAGCGTTTCTAGCACGGCGGTCAGTGCCCTGTATGCAAACAAAGGTACTTACGTGTTATTCATCATCGACAAGAGTAGCAAGTGAAACATTTTGACTATTGCCAAAACCGATTAAAATGTATTTGTCAGAAATTTTTAATTTTTCATGATAAGAGCAAGAGGTTAAAAATATATTTTTGGTTATTGTGATTCTGCGTCGACCATAAATAAACTGAAGCGCAAGTAACACGCTGTCCTGGCAAGGTTGCAAGGATAGTGCCCATGGGCGTCAGAAGGGGGGCAGGGTTGGGTCTTGGCCCTTTAGATTTTGATATTTGATATTTTGCAATTAGCTTTTCAGTAGAAATTGTCTTTTTCTTAGTTTCGGAGTTGGTAAAATGAAAATTCACCACGATTGACCTCTCTGGAAAAATCCTTTCGGTCCCCCCTGGAAAAATCCACAGTTGATCCTCTCCTGAAAAAAAGTTTTCCGACGCCCATGACAGTGCCGCAGCATTTTATAGGAAGGCTCAGTTCTATCAATTTCCCAACACGTTACCATCCCAAATTATTTTGAGCCAAGACAGCAGCTGAAAAGGGCTGATGTGAGCCACTGCGGAGAAAAAGTTCTGAATAAAGTTAATTTTTGCCTGTTTTTCAGAAAGTTAAGTACGGCCTACAAAAAGTGCTTTCAAGTAACACGTCACTTTTCAGAGAATTATACTTGGCGTGTTTCATCACCAAGGGCTATCTCGCTGGTATTGACAAGGAAGAACGTGTGGTACTTAAGTAACCAGCTTACACAAGTGGCTCTGACAGCGTTGCAAATGGGTCCAACAGCGATATTCTTTGTCTTATTTGTATGTTTGTCTCAGGCTTGAGGTCCATATTGCGTGAGTTAGTGGTAGCTACACAAGAAACAAAGAAGACATTTATACATTAAGCAGCACAGATGTGTCGCAACATAAACGCAAACAAATCTTGGGGAGAACAAACACTGAAAAAGCTCGTCAACCAATATTGCAATTTCTCAACGCCTCTCTGCTTCGGAGACGCCAGGACTTCGATAAACAAATTTAATCAGACTCTACTGGCGGTAAAAACATAAACAAACGTTAAAAACTGGCAAGTTTTTCAGCAAAAAAAGTTGCTTTCTTAGTCTTGAGTGGGAAAAACAAATTTCACCGCTTTTGGCTCCATCACTAGGAAAATTTTGTAAAAATCCACTACTGGCCTCACCCTGGAAAAAAACGTCCGACGCCCATGCTCATCACAACACTGAAGTTTGGTGGCTAAAACGCAAAGACTTGTAAAAAAACATCAGACATTCGAAGAAATGCGATAAGTTGTTTCGAATAAAATCATGACGAAATGGGAGTCTGCTGCTGACGAGCATTTAAATTCTCAGGAATAAAATGCGAAATACAGTAGGAGCTGTTAAGCAATTGTTTATTTGAAAATCACGTGCGCTTTTCCCAAAATTACTTTTTGGGGCATTAGTAATTTTCTTGTAAGATTCCACTTCTGGCGTATTGTAAAAGGAGTTCGCCCTTGTCCTGAGGCAGCAATGCTGCAACTGCAATGTTTTTGTAAAATAGTTCTTCTGAGGTATGCGTCGGACACAATAGGAACGGTTTGTCAGACAAAAAACCTGTGTGAGCGCGCACGTGCAAAGACAGGTACATAAATTACATTAAAGCAATACATGAAAGTTCTGCAAAGTGATCTGCGGTACGAGCCTGCTTTGTCTTGTTTTTTTTGAATAAAAAAAAAAAACAATCCGAGCACAGCCAAACGCAAGATGAGGCTGAGACGAAGCGAAGTCGTGTCGTACATGAATTATTCATCTCCTGAGAAATAAAATATTCAAAATAGGGCATCTTACAACTGCTTGCGCATACAGCTTGCTGACATAAGATAATTATGCGCTGTGTAGCATCCAAACTCAAAAGCAGTAAAACATTTGAAAAATGGAATAGAAGTAAAATTGCAGCGGACAACTTAGTATTACGCAACTTGGTATTACTTAACTTAGTATTACGTAGCATATTTTGTACGTTTGCCGTTGCGTTTTTTCCCGTCCTTACGTGCAGCTTTCAACTTTGAGATTTTTATAATGAACACTGATCCACTACTGGATGGCGCTGTTGTTCACCAAAAAAATCTTGAAATTCTTCATTTCGTTGCACTGCAGTGAAATTCTATGAGTACTGTGTAACACGACTACAAGCGTTGTGACGCAACTACTGTACAACTGCTACAAAAGCAACTTGCAGGCTAGAATTAACTGAATCTGAACTAGTGTTAAGCCGTACTCCTTTCCCGAGCAGGGAATCTAACGGCACCTCAAATAAGTGGCCGTAACATTGAAAAGTTTAACTTTTGTAGAACAATTTACCTGTTGCACCTGCTTCCTCCCCAGTAAAAGCGGAAACTTTCTCTTCCTTTGTTAAATTTGTCTTAATATAGGAGCGTCATGGCCAGACAGCAAAATGGCTTTTGAACATTGATAGATAACATCTGAATACATCATATATTCACGGTATCTAACTTCTCCTTCAATACTCTATTTTTAACGTTACGGACTTGGGCTCTGTGTGGAAGACTATTGCCAGATATTCCAGAAAAAAATTATGCGAGATACGTAAGAGAAAACGGATCGCAATGTTGAACGTGGACTTACTCTTCCGGTTCGGCCCATTTTACAGCACCGTCGACGTGAGCCTGCATTTGTTTTTTGGCAGACCTGTCATTCCCAGTCGTTTTTACGGTTGTATTTGACAAGAGAACAAACACTAACTTTGACTTTGGCACGCAAGCAGTACACCTGCTCCGACATATAGAACCCCCTCCCTCAGAAAATTACGCAGAAAGAAATGTGACTTGGACCAAAAACGTTCGTCGACTTCTGGAAAAATTAAACTTTTTATCTAACTGTTTGGAACAAGTATGCTTGTGAGATGCGGGGTCCTTCTCCAATGCGGTCGCCCCCTGTCGGTGGCGGTTGGTGCGGCCCTATGAACGAATTGGTAAAACTCCCATGCTGCTTTGGGTCTTTCTGAACTCCTTGCCAAGGCGTGTTGCACCAAGTGCTGCCGAAACGAAGCTTGTCGCCAACGTTTCCAATTAGAGGCAATTTAGGCTGAGACGAGGAGCCTATACAACTTCCAGGTGCTTCTGTTTTATTACAAGATCCGCGTCTGTCAAATGCCAACGAAAGCGTCAACGTGACGTCATTCATGTAAATCGATATGAAATATTGATTTCGCGGAGCTGGAAACGCACACATCATTTTTTGCACGAGACGAGAAGCGTGTTTGCCGCGCATTAATAACACATAAACAAACAACCATTAATACGTAATGAGCCTAGAAACAGCGCCGGATATCTGCGAAACAAACTGGATGGAAAGATGGAATAATGTCACAGGCCTTGCGGCACCAAAACCTGCTTTAAATCTCCTTTCTGCTGCCTTTGTTTGAAAGGGGATATTTTAATGATGCGGAACAAGTGAAACCAAAATGCCGCCACTGTAAACAAATTTCTAATAATAAATATAAGATTATGTAAAAATTAAAAAAAATAAAGACTACAGGTTTGGCGTTAAACAAAACCTTCAAAAGAGCAAGCTTGACCGCCCTCAGCAAAAAAACTTGCAAAACTTGTGAAAATATTATATTATCTGTTCTCAGGAGCGGCAAAAGTCTTGATTCTAATGGGACGCGTTTTCATTCAAACCGAATACCATACCTGCCCCGAACTCTATCCGTAAATTTAAAAAAGAATTATCTTATCTTTTTCGATAGTTGGGCGCAATTAAATCTAAAATCGATTTTCATGAACCTCAACTGAGTGTCGCTAAAATGCTTTATTTAAAGCATAAACTTCACACCACGTAGTAAAACCATAGATTACGTTGCTAACGCATTGGTAAACTGTTTTCTTAACGCTACGGGCTTAGGCTCTGTGTGGAAGGCTATTGCCAGTAAACTTGGTTTAAATAGCCGGTTATTCCAATGAGGTGTAATATTCGCAACCATGTAGACTTATCACCAACATAAGATTAAAAAACGTCATCTTTTCAGGGCACTTTGCTTGTCACTTTGTTGTTGGTATGCGAACAAGCGTCACATAGAGGATCCATACATCTTAACTGCAATGACATAGGTAACATTCCAAATGTAAGCGTAATGGAACTGCACCACACACNCCCCCGGATGAACCAACACTTCGCCCCTCGGTAACAACACGCCTGCCTCAGGGTTTTAACATGTGATTGAAAATTAAAACGTGTTTTGCTTATCGCAGCAAACGAACTGCTTCAAAAATTGCCATGTGTTCTTTTTCGAAGCCCCACCACCATTCTCACCAACGCATGCATCGAGATGAAACTTGTGTCCATCGCGGAATGACGTAAACAAACTTTGGGGATTTCGAAAATCGCAATCGTGTAAAAAATTTTTGAGACTAAGTTATTTTACGTTTTTGTTTTCACAGCAGGCCTTCCCGTTGATCAACGGTGAAGCTGGTTCCATTCACCAAGTGCTCCCAAGAAGCGCTAGACACGCGCATGGCAGAAGCGGTAATTCCAGCGGTTTTGATTTCAAAACAGGATTTCGTTTCTCTTTGATCGCTTGCTTTTACTTGATGCAAAAACAAAAAAAATATTTAAGGCGGATAAAAATTTCTATGAAACGCTTTTCCTTGAGCCATGGCTAACGTCTTCAGTACAACCTTCAGCAGCCACAAGATTTAGCCAAGACAACGAACTTTCAACAAATCAGAGTAAATCTAGGTTGCAGTACATTCACATACATGCAAAGATTTGGGCAATATTCAGGCCGGAAATGAGGTACTAGCGTTTATAAATTTGCTCTAAAAAAACAAAGTAAGTATTTTAACAGTCTTGAGTTGGATACTTTTTTCTATTAGATAAACTCTGGGTTTGCGGGCAACAGCACAAGATAAAAGCTCCAATGGCGTACCGACTGGACTTTGGCTTGGCCTTGGCGCTTGCGCTACTGCTACACAACTGTGCACCATCATTGACCTTTACTTAAATGATATATATATATATATTCAGACAATTGGATAGAGCTACTCAAAAAGCTGAGAGCCAGACTTCGGCGGAGCATGCAAGCCTTGCATTTAGCTTGATTCTGTTTTGGTGTACAAGAGCCCGTGTATTTTTTGTTGACTGAAACAAACTGCGAGTTGCATCCAAAATCAGTGACTTTAACTGGGTAATGAAAGCCATCTTAAAACATATATTCAATATAAAGGCTCATTACAATTGCTCAAAACTTCCTCCCTAACCGGCCTGTAAGAAGCAGGCGCAGATCCAGGGACGGACGATTGGGGCGGTTTTCCCCCCAAAAAAAACTACGAAAATAACTTTATTCACCATGATTTTGTACAATTCGGAAAACAGCATTCGCGATATAAAGCCATTTTGTCGTCCAGTGTTTTGCCACTGCAATCGTGTGAAGTATACTTCATCTCTCTTACAGTAGTGAACCGTGTTATGAGACTTGACTACCAAATATGACTGAAATCACCCCTCCCCCTAACTTTACTGGCTGGATCCGCCCCAGGCAAGAAGTGCCAAGACCTGAAGACGTTTTTTTTCAGTAAAGACATCTTTCATCAGTTTTTTAATCTTTTGCATTAGTGAATCAACGTCTTATGAAAAAGTTCAGCATTCCCCTGGAAAAGCTTTAAACTCTAAAACGTTTTGTAGTTGGCCACGCTTTCTATTCTGCCAAGAGCTTTCACCAGTGTCGATTAGGCAATGTTAAGTTCAATTTGAAAAAAAGGTTAGCAGTTTTAGGTGAAGTGTTAAAGTAATTTGTGAAACGTTATTAACTTTTGATTCACTGAGTTATTAAAAACGTTATTAACTTAACTTTTGATTTATTGAGTTATATAAAAACGGTATTAACTTTTGATTTATTGAGTTAGCTTTTCAACCGAATACAACCGATGGTTAACTGTCACCATCTTCAGCAAAACGCAGGCATTCAATGCATGCACACAATTTTGTCCACACAATTTGTAAACGGGTGTTGGTTATACTACAGTATAATCTTACGTAGTCAGATGACTTNGCAGAATAGCTTTGGNGNAGTGATTCTGCCAGTGAACTTTACCCCGGTCTTTCGTTGGTTAAATCTTGTTATATTAAATTACAGGAGAAACGAAGCAAAGGCGTTTGGTACGGGAGTGCTCACGTTGCAAGAAAAGGCTCGGGAATTACAGAAAACATAAGAGAAGAGACGTATTATGGTCCAACGCGCCGTTCAGCAAATTTCCTTGGCGTGGCGCCAACCAGCCTCGGCGAGCACTGGTACGAGCATAACCTTGCTTCAGTACTTTTCAAGTACAGGCGTGAGAACTACAGAAAAACTACCAGCAAAATGATGAGACATGGAATGTGTTTGTGAAAGCATTTACTCTTTCATCAACACAAACGTCCATTTTCTAAGTTATAACGCGCATTATCAAGAACAGACGTCACCTAAATGACGTGTCTACAATGATTTTCTTTTTTATCCTGGATAAAGCAGATTTGCAATACAAGATGTCTTTTAAAATTTGCTTGTTATTTGCCTTTAAAATTAGCATGTTGTAGCTTGTTATTTTTCAGCTGTCACACCAACTATAAAATTTACCTGAACTTTTCTGGACTGTACTAGTTGTGGGAAGGTAACATTTAGGGTAAATTTTTTGAAGGAGATTTACGCCTTAAGTTGAAGCATTATTCCCAACCATACACGTTTAATTTTGCAAGCTCTACTTCATTGCAATGCTGTAAAGCACATACCACTTCAGTATGTCGTTTTGGAAATTTTTTTCAACCTCTTGCTTGAGCCACATTATATGTTCAGTCTTCAGAAAGTTTATGGAATAACAAAGCGATGTTTGTGGTGACTGCTTAACTATTTCTTTAAAAATATTTTTCAGTTAATTATTTTTATTACAGGATACAGGGCGTTCCAAAACTTTTGTTGTAATTATTATGCAATCTTGACCTATTTTTTTAATTGATGTCAGAATTTAACATTATGTGTAGAAACAATCAAATTTTGCACTATATGTGTCATGCGTTTATATTTTCAAGTAAAGAAATGATATTCACTTCAAAAGAAAAAGCGTCTAATATGTTGGAGAATGCTCGAACGCAGTCAAACAAGAGTGTTGCGTGCAACTGCAAGAGAATTCCATAAAAAGCTGCGGTACAGATTCGGAAATTGCACAAAAAAAATTTTTTAAGTTTGTTTGTTTAGGACTAAACGATCTGAACGACGAGCAGCAGTTTGTGCAATCGTTCACAAACTCTACATACGTTGAAATAGTCAACCTATTTTTTTAATAACTCTTGTTCCACTAAATATTAATGGTGTTTATTTTCATACGCCTTGTAGTTATTTAGACAGATGCACCTCAAATGATAATCTGTTTGGAATATCCGGTGATTTAATGACGCCAATACCTCTGGAACTTAAATCAAGAAATCTTTTGCACAGCAAAAGTCGAAACTAGTGTTTACGTACGAGTTTTGGAGCGATGCTTTTGCCGTTGATGGCAACGCAAGTGTAGAGCAAAGTGGAAGAACTATGAGGTAATTGCCATTTTCTTGTGTTTTGTGCTTTCGACAAGGAACTTCTTATGTCTTCCACAAAGGTGTATTGAAGATATGTCAACGCTAACCTGGTTGGTACGCACTGTCTTTTGTCATTAAAATTTGTAACCGCATAGCCTGAAGCAGTACTTAATGAACGTTTCAGTCACACGGCGGACTATAGTTCCCTTGTGAGCAAAGGTCTTTGCATACTTAAAGTTACGTAAATTAGCATAGACCAGCAAACAATTTCATGATCAGTATCACTTCAAAAATACCGCTTCGGGATTAATTTATGTACAGTGTTCTCTCGGGCTAAGATCTGCTGGTTCACGTAAGCGTCTTTTCGAACTAGGCATTGAAAATATCCTTTCTAAAGTCTATTGCAAGTTACAGCTACTTTTCAGAATCATTTAAGTGCTAGAACAGAAGAAACGATTTTGAAATCTGTCGATTTGTCATCACAAATTGTTTCAATTCTTTTCTTTTTGCAGCGTTTCCTTCCTGTACACAGTGAGCGGCAACACAAATGTAACTGTCAGGATCGTTAGAAAGCGTTTCAATTCGTTACAACATGACTTGAAAGACAGAAGGTGGGGCAGAAAAAACGTGAACACTCTGAAAATATTACGAATTGCGTTACAATTATAAGCGCATTCTGTTTTAATTTGATGATAACTTCTTTCCCGTGATAACAGAAATTTGAAATTACTGTAAATACGTCTCTTTGGTTTTGCCTTGATCTAGTTTTTTAATCTCTAGGTTGTATACGACTGACGATGCGTAGTGTTACGTGAAATCGATTTCCCATTTAAATATTTGCTGATCGATTCATACTCTGCACCTGTGTGAGGATTATAGTTGCTTGGATAAATCTGCCGTTTCTCGAGCCTTGTAATTCAGATTTGACCGTAGTCAAGTTTAAGAGAGTTTTTTTTATTTTATTTTGGTAACGGCTATTGGCGGCAGGCTTGCCAGGGCGGCTGGGTGAACGCTCTTGCCCTGGGAGCGCTACAGAGATTCATTCAGTGGTCGTGGATCGCACACACAACCTTCCAGTTGAGAGGCGGACACTTTACCACTGTACTAAAGAGCGTTTTTAAATGGGTGAAAAGCCTGTTTCAAGTTGTCTTTGAAATGGGTCTCATCTGCAGGCAACTTTTGCGCACAACAGTATTCCCAGAGTTTTTGGCATCACGCCTTCAGTGATGGCGTCGTCGCGCGAATTAAAGTTTGAAAATTGAGGCTTTTTCTCTGTAGTTTCACTTCTTTTAATTTCTGCAGAATGGACACTCATCTGCGACAGTATATTTTTTGATTTTTTGTCTTATTTATTTTTCCTAATTTAATTTTTCGATAAAAATGTGAATGTTCGACTGATTGTGAATCTTTCAGACACCACCGTGAAAAACATTTTTTGGCATTGAGATATCTATTTATCAGGACGTGGCTTGAAACTGCAAGCCAACTGTTATCAACCATATAAATAAAACAAAAACTCCGAGGAATTGTGTGCACTGCTCCACGGCTGCAGCTTCACATCACGAGAAGTTCACCAACAGTTCATGGTTTGCTCTCACATGCGCGAAATTTTTAGTTGCCTGTTTGCCTGACCAGAGACGTGAATGTAGCGTTACATTTCACAAACTTGCAATTCTCGCCAGTGGCGTAACTAGAGGTTTGAGCCTGGGAATGAAAACTTCGCTGAAGGGGGCGCAGTGTCCATGGTAGGGTGCTCACTAACCAATACTCAGAAAAAATTTGCGAAATTATGTGAATCCACGGCCTGGGTTAATCCAGATGGCTATAGTAAAGCCCGAAATCATCGGAAAATACTTGTAAAACGCAAAAAACAGCCTACTGAAAACCAAAAGAATACTAAAACCGAAATATAAGCTAAGTGGGGGCCCGGTTTTTACATTTAGCTTGCCCCCGTCGGTTACGCCGCTGCTTCTCGCTCGTCAAGGTGTCTAATCTCAACATGCAGAAAGTGAGAAACGCCACAGATACCTGATCCGATGTCACTTTCATTGATTAACAGCGCGGTGGCAGCCATCGGCCGTTAAAAGTCCCGCGTGTTTTCCACCAAGAAGGAAGTACCCTGACAGCAAAGGTTCCAGCCCCGCATGAACTTATTTTCAACAACATGGGTTTAATTTTTTCTTTTCTTCTCTTCATTCGATAAAATTTTATTTTTTCAGTTTCGTTCCTGACCGAAGCTGCCATTTACAAGAAGATAATCATTCGGCCATTGTGATTAGCGCCTACAGTAGCAAGTGCTTTCAGTCGTGGGGTAAGTCGTTTTGGTGCCTCCCACAGCGGTTCGGCGCATCGGACCGTCTGCTGAATGGCTCGATTCTGAAGGTTTTCCGTACCTTCAATATAAAGGCATCAAATGCACAGTTCCTTACAAACGACAAGCATAAGTATANTTACACTGCGGTTAATCGACCAAGAATACCCTTTTAATACTTTTAATGTTATATTTTTTTTTNNNNATTTTAAAATTTTTTTGCAGTTTTTAGTAAAAACAGATCGTTCTTTTTGACGCAAAGTAAAGCATGTGCTGCCGTGAGTTTCATTTGTTGTCTTACTNAAAGATATACATTTAGTTTTTTCAAANAATATTCAACTAATGTCTTCCAACTATGTTGCGGTTTACTNACTTTTAATACTTGGTGTTCTTATGGTCACCCACTTCGTTTACACGCTGTTTTGAAATACTGACATTCCAGTAAATATCAAGCACAGCAAGTATGATCTACTTCGCAGTAGCAAACAAAACGGCACCAAGTACGCATATATGTCTGTTTTAAAGGCATGAGATTTTTAAAACGCTATCTTGACATTCCGTTGTAGTAAATATTGCATTGAAACGAAAATCACTATCATCCTTTCGTTTTCATATCAAGCAAAGCGCCTCAACGTTTCCACATATTACACAAAATTAATGGAGGTCTGACGTCTGATCAGAGTTTTACCGGCAAAATTTTTAAACCTGGGTTAAGAATTTTAATCGATCAATATCCTCTTTCGCCTGTAACGCCGCTCCACTTCGCAGGTGTACCTTTGCCGGAGCAGACCAACGTCGGAACAACGCGCCAAACAACCCAAGCTCCTGACACGGTCAGCGGTTCTTCTGCTGCAAGTGCAGGCGAAAGACAGCTGCAACCTCGTAATTCCGGGTCGCAGCAAGACGAACCACGAGGCAAAAGTGATTGCCCTCAGACGATGACCAAGCGGAAATTGACTTGGATTTGTTTGAGGCCGGAATGGCCGCGGTGCTTCGTTTTTCTCGTGCAGGAGCCGCTTTATCAAATTAAGGAGAAAATTTGCCCGAAAGAGCTGTCGCCAACGTATCGCAGGAGTAAAAAGTTGTATGGTTGATCGGGCCAAACAATGAGATATACACGGACGCCATATATTTGCACATCGAGCCAAGTGACTGTGCAACTGTAGACTGGACAAGATGTATAGTAGTGCAAGAGCAAAAGGAAGAAGCATGGTGGTGGTGGTGCTAGAGGCCATCAAAAGTGGGTGCAGTGTTTGCATTTCAACTAACAACTTAGCGGACCTCATTTGACAACGTATACCGGTAATATTGTTCAGCAAGTAGTTTATTGCATGCGCGTTTGATTAAAGTCGCTAAAATCATGTGCTTCCCACCGAAAAGGACGTGGCCAGCTGCAACTTTTGCGTATTCTATTATGATTCAGAATTTTCTTTTTCGTTTTTTTCATTCTGCTTTGCCACCAAACCCTTGTTCACCCCCACTGGCAGCATCGAACCCAGGCCCGTAGCTAGGTTGTAAGGTTTGGGGGCGGCAAGAATACATATTTAGTGGGGCAAAATTTTTGTTTTTATTTTGTTTTATAATGAAAATCACGGCCAATGTAAACATTATCATCGACATATTGCAGACATTTCGATAACTCCTGTTATCATCATTTTATGTTTAAAATACATTTTTCTGGGCACAAAAATATTTTGGGGGGACATTGCCTCCGAACGCCGCCCTCCCGTGGGTACGGGCCTGATCAAGCCGCGTCCTTACAAACCTTTTGTGGCTTTGTTTGCTGGTTCTACGAAGTAGCTCGGTCTCGTTTAATTAGATGCCGATTTTCAGTCGCAGTTTACTGTTATGTTACTAACTGTCGCGCATTGCCAATGATTGTTTGCTGTTACGTCGTAGAAACATTTTGCTGAAAACACCTCTGCGCATGTGTGCACGCAGACTGTTTTGTTGAAAAAGCTTTTTCACTCTCAAGAACAGCAGCACGAAGAGTTGGAACACCTTAGTTTTCAAGCTTGATACAATCGGCCACCTGCAGGCTGTTGTCACGCAAGGTTCTGAGAACGTTGCTCAAAGGTGGAGAACCGACGTTCGGGGCGACGAACTTGACCTTCAATGGTAATAATTTGCCTTTTTATTGGACGACCCTTCAAAGCGATTTGCTTCTCAGCAGCACCTGATGACGTCCGCTGAGGTTTTCTGATTGCTGTCGACACAAACGCGTGATTTTCTCCTTCATTTGCATCACACTCGATACACCCAATTAATTCGCACGTTGGGTTCGCGAGAAATTTAAATGACACTTTCCTGTTGACTTGTGACCTCAGAGGGTACTGCACGACCTCATTGGCAGCCTTTAAACATTTTGCAGGTGCGCTACAGGCAGATACTGACGATGGCGGCTGTTTTGACCCCTGTGTCAAGACAAATCATTTTCTCTTGAGGTGATCCCGGAAATGTGATGATTGGCGTCAACTTAAATCTTTGTGTTTTTGTCAACACTATTAATAAATATCAATCGCCCGGGAAAAACAGTATCAAATATCACCACAAAGAAATTAATCAATGAAAGAATGGACAAAAAGCTTTCGAGTTGATGGAAATGTAACGATCCTGGACAGTTTCGCACTTTACGCTGCCATCGACATATTCTCAACTTCGAACAATTAACATTGGTACACGAAAAGCGGAAGTGCTAAATAGCCTTATAATAAATACTACGGCCAAAGCAAACGATACAACTGACATCTTGCAAACGTTTCGAT